>JACCDX011660674.1_pt1 | contig 26745 bp, 24 predicted proteins | sample 7449681 | NCBI WGS metagenome assembly JACCDX01 (sample SAMN15323450, study PRJNA562643) | freshwater metagenome | isolation source: river surface water | place: USA:Blue River Watershed | collected 2017-08-18
CTGGGCGCCCGCCTGGCCGCCCTGCCCCGCGAGGGCCGCGACACCCTGTTCCTGCTGGCGGTGATCGCCTGGCTGGTGCTGCCGCAGGCCGGCCGCCTGCCCCTGTGGTGCACGGCGCTGGCCGCCGGCGTGCTGGCCTGGCGCGGGGTGCTCGCGGCCCAGTCGCGGCCGCTGCCCGGCAAGGCCTGGCTGGCCGGCCTGCTGGCGCTCACCCTGGGTGCCACTTGGTGGACCCACGGCACGCTGCTGGGGCGCGACGCGGGCGTGACACTGATCGTGGCGCTGCTGGCGCTCAAGACGCTGGAGCTGCGCGCGCGGCGCGATGCCTTCGTCATCTTCTTCCTGGGCTTCTTCACGATGCTCACGAACTTCTTCTTCTCGCAGTCCCTGGCCACGGCTGCCGCCATGGCCGTGGCGCTGCTGGGGCTGCTGACGGCGTTGGTCAACGCCCACCTGCCGGCGGGCCGGCCGCCGCTGGCGCGCAGCGCGGGCATCGCCGGGCGCATGCTGCTGCTGGGGACGCCGGTCATGGTCGCCCTGTTCCTGCTGTTCCCGCGCCTGCCACCGCTGTGGGGCATTCCCGGCGATGCGCTGACCGGGCGCAGCGGACTGTCGGGCAACATGAGCGTGGGCGACGTGGCGCGGCTGGCGCTGGACGACGGCATCGCGATGCGGGTGCGCTTCGAGGGCCCGCCGCCGGCGCGGCCCGACCTGTACTTCCGTGGCCCGGTGCTGTCGGCCTTCGACGGTCGCGCGTGGCGACCGCTGCACCCGACCCCGCTGACCCTGCCCCCGCCCGAGGTCTCGTCGCGCCGCGCTGCGCTGCAGGTGGAAGGCGAGCCGGTGCGCTATGAGGTCACCATGGAGCCGAACAACCGGCCCTGGCTGCCCGTGCTCGACGCCGCGGCGCAGCCGCCACAGGTGCCGGGCCGCGGCGTCCTGCGCACGCCGGAGGTCGAGTGGCGCCTGGCCCAGCCCGTGACGGACATCATCCGCTACCGGGCCGAGAGCCACCCGCGCTACCAGCTCGGGCGCAGCAGCCGCCTGGGGGCCCTGCCGCTGGAGTACCGGGAGCTGCCGCCGGGCTTCAACCCGCGCACCCTGCAGCTGGCCACGGACCTGATGCGCGCCAGCACCGCGCCCCCCGAGGACAAGGCCGCCCTGGTGGAAGCTGCCCTGCAGCGGCTGCGCACGGGCGGCTACTACTACACGCTGGAGCCCGGCGTGTACGGCGCGAACACGGCCGACGAGTTCTGGTTCGACCGCAAGGAGGGCTTCTGCGAGCACATCGCCTCGGCCTTCGTGGTGCTGATGCGGGCCATGGACATCCCGGCGCGAGTGGTGACCGGTTTCCAGGGCGGCGAGCTCAACCCGGTGGACGGCTACTGGATCGTCCGCAACAGCGATGCCCATGCCTGGGCCGAGGTCTGGCTGGAGGGGCGCGGCTGGGTGCGCGTGGACCCCACGGCGGCGGTAGCCCCCGGGCGCACGGGCTCGCTGCAGCGCCTGCAGCCGGCGCCCGGCGTGTTCGCGGCCGCCGTGGCAGCGGTCAACCCGACGCTGGCCGCCAGCGTGCGCGCGGCCTGGGAGGCGCTGAACAACGCCTGGAACCAGCGCGTCCTGAACTACACGCAAAGCCGCCAGCTGGACCTGCTGCGCGGGCTGGGCATGGCCTCGCCCACCTGGGAGGACCTGGTGCGGGTGCTGGCGGGACTGGTGGCCTTCGGCGCCCTGGCGGGCTCGGTCTGGGGCCTGTGGGAACGCCGGTCGCAGGACCCGTGGCTGCGCCTGCTGGCGCAGGCCCGGCAGCGGCTGGTGCGCGCGGGCGTGGCCCTGCCGCCGTCCAGCGGCCCGCGCGGCCTGGCCCAGGCCGTGACCGCGCGTTACGGCGAGGCGGGCCGGCCGGTGGCAGACTGGCTGTTGCGGCTGGAAGCCCAGCGCTACGCGCGCGCGCCGGCCCCGGGCCGCGCCGCCTCGCAGGCACTGCGCGCGCTTGCGCGAGAATGGAAGCAATTGCACTGGCCCCCATGACGTACCGCCCGCTCCTGCTTGCCCTGTTCGTTGCCGCCGCATCCGCCGGCGCCCCCCTCGCCGAAGCGGCCCAGCCCCCGGCCAAGAAGACGAAGGCGGCCTCGGCCCGCAAGGTCTCGGCCAAGTCGCCCCAGCCGGCCCGGGTGCCCGTGCGCCAGGGCATCCCCTACGCGGGCCATGAAGCGGCCATGCAGTTCGCCGACGAGGTGGCCGCCCGCCACGGCATGGACCCGTCCTGGGCCCGCCAGTGGGTGGGCCAGGCGCAGAAGCTGGACGTGGTGCAGCGCCTGATCCAGCCCCCGCCGCCCGGCACCCGCAAGAACTGGGCGGTGTACCGCAGCCGCTTCATCGACGCGACCCGCATCGCCGCCGGCGTGCGCTTCTGGCGCGACAACCGCGCGACGCTGGAACGGGCCGAGAAGGCGTACGGGGTCGCGGCCGAGCACATCGTCGGCATCATCGGCGTGGAAACCATCTACGGCCAGCAGATGGGGGACTTCCGCGTGCTCGATGCGCTGGCCACCCTGGCCTTCGACCACCCCACCGCGCACCCGCGCGCGGTCGAGCGCAGCGCCTACTTCCGGGGCGAGCTCGAGCAGCTGCTGGCCATCGCGCACCGGGCCGGCGGTGACCCCACCGTGCCCCTGGGCAGCTTCGCCGGCGCCATGGGCCTGCCCCAGTTCATGCCGAGCAGCTGGGTGCGCTGGGCGGTGGACTTCGACGGCGACGGCCGCATCGACCTGCGCCGCAGCGCCGCCGATGCCATCGGCTCGGTGGCCAGCTACTTCAAGGCCCACGGGTGGCAGCCGGGCATGCCGGCCTGGTACCCCGTGCGGCTGGCGGCCTCCCCGGAGGACCTGGAGGCCCTGCTCACGCCGGACATCCTGCCCACCTTCAGCGTGGCCAGCTTCACGGGCAAGGGCGCGCAGCTCGAAGGCGCGGCCCTCACCCATGCCGGCCCGCTCGCGCTGGTGGAGCTGCAGAACGGCGACGCGCCCAGTACCTATGTGGCGGGCACGGAAAACTTCTACGTGATCACGCGCTACAACCAGTCCAGCTACTACGCGATGGCTGTGCTGGATCTGGGCCGCGAGGTGCGCGAGGCGATGGCCGCGGCACCCGAACCGGCGAAGGCTGCGCCGCCCCGCTCACGCCAGCCCTGAGCGGCAGCCCCCCTAGCGACTCGTTCCGGCCTTGCGGGCCTGCTCCAGGCGAAGGAAGCGCCAGGCGCAGGCCGTCGCCACCACCGCCGTGGCGGAGGACATGGCGAACACCGCCTGGTAGCCCCACCGCTCGACGATGCCGCCGCCCACCAGGATGCCGGCCACGCCGGCGATCCCGTAGCCCACCACGGTGAACAGCGCCTGGCCCCGCCCGCGCAGGCGCCCGGGGAAATGGTGGGTGACCAGCGCGATGCAGGCGGTATGGTGCGCGGCGAAGGTCAGGGCGTGCATCATCTGCGCGAGGAACAGCACCGCCAGCGACTGCGGGAAGCCGGCGGTCAGCGCCATGCGGACCACCGTGAGCATGCCGGTCAGGACCAGCCAGCGCGGCATGGACAGGCGGTCGACGAAGCGCCCCTGCCAGAAGAACCAGGCCACCTCCACCAGCACCGACACCGCCCACAGCACGCCGATCATGACCTTGCTGTAGCCGTTGGCGTCCAGGTAGAGGGACAGGAAGGCGTACATGCCGATGTGCGAGAGCACGTGGAAGAACAGCGCGGCGAAGAACCAGCGCACGGCGGGCTGGCGCAGCACCGGACCGATGGGCGCCGCCACCGCGCGCGGGTCGGCCTGCGCCTCGCGCAGGTCGGGCAGCCACAGCGCGCTGGCCAGCACCGCCATCAGGGTGACGGTGGCCCACCCCGGGAAATGGCCCATGCCGAAGTGCTCGAACCAGCCGCCCGCCAGGAATACCGTGGCCATGAAGCCCACCGAGCCGCACAGGCGGATGCGCCCATAGCGGCCCCAGTCGCCCGCCACGAGGTGGGACATGGCCGCCTCGGTCAGGGACATCATGGAGCTGGTGTGGACGAACAGCAGCAGCAACACCGCGGCCAGCCACACCGGCCCGCCGTTCCACCACAGGCCCGCCGAGCCGGCCAGGGCGACGAAGGCGCTGTAGCGAAGCAGCCGTACCCGCTCGCCCGTGCGGTCGCTGACCATGCCCCAGATGTAGGGCGCGAAGATGCGGGTGAGGGGCTGCACCGCGGTCAGCAGGCTGATCATCACGATCGGCAGACCCAGGTGCTTGAGCCACAGGGGCAGGTACGGGTTGAAGAACCCGATGTGCGCGAAGTAGCTGGCCGACAGCGCGGCAAAGGGCGCGACCTCGCGCCCCAGCCCCATGCCGCGGGCCCGCGACATCAGCCCGCGCTGGCCTGGATGGGCGCCAACGGCGGCGTCACGTCGGCGTTCTGCGCGCGGTGGCGCAGGGCATGGTCCATCACCACCAGGGCCAGCATGGCCTCGGCGATGGGCGTGGCGCGGATGCCCACGCAGGGGTCGTGGCGGCCCTTGGTCACGACCTGGGTCGGCTCGCCGTGGATGTTGATGGAGTCACGCGGGCTGATGATGGAGCTGGTCGGCTTGATCGCGATCGACACCTCCAGGTCCTGCCCCGTGCTGATGCCGCCCAGCACGCCACCGGCGTTGTTGGTGGCGAAGCCCCCGGGCGTGAGCGAGTCGCCGTGCACGGTACCGCGCTGCGCCACGCTGGCGAATCCGGCGCCGATCTCCACGCCCTTGACGGCGTTGATGCCCATCATCGCGTAGGCGATGTCGGCGTCGAGCTTGTCGAACAGTGGCGCGCCCAGGCCCACCGGCATGCCGGTGGCGGTCACGCGGATGCGGGCGCCGCAGGAGTCGCCGGACTTGCGCAGGGCGTCCATGTAGGCTTCCAGCGACGACACGTCGGCCACGGGGGCGAAGAAGGGGTTGTTCGGCACGTGGTCCCACCCCTCGAAGGGGATGGCCATCTCGCCCACCTGCGTCATGCAGCCACGGAACTGCGTGCCGAATTTCTGCGCCAGCCACTTCTTGGCCACCGCGCCGGCCGCCACCATGGGCGCGGTCAGGCGGGCCGAGGAGCGGCCGCCGCCGCGCGGGTCGCGCACGCCGTACTTCTGGGTGTAGGTGTAGTCGGCATGGCCGGGGCGGAAGGTCTGGAGGATGTCGCCGTAGTCCTTGCTGCGCTGGTCGGTGTTGCGAATCAGCAGGGCGATGGGCGTGCCGGTGGTGACGCCCTCGTACACGCCCGAGAGGATCTCGACCTGGTCGGGCTCCTGGCGCTGGGTCACGTGGCGGCTGGTGCCGGGACGGCGGCGGTCCAGGTCGGGCTGGATGTCGGCCACGGACAGGGGCAGGCCGGGCGGGCAGCCGTCGATAACGCAGCCGATGGCCGGGCCGTGCGACTCGCCGAAGTTGGTGACGGTGAAGAGGGTGCCGAATGTATTGCCGCTCATGGCCGGGGATTATCCCAGAGGGCCCGGCCCTCCCCCATCAGAGTTGCGCGGTCGGCTGGGAGTCCTCGCTGCTGGGCCAGTCGCGGATGTAGGCCTTGAGCATGCGGTTCTCGAAATTCTGGCTGTCGACGACAGCCTTGGCCACGTCGTAGAAGCTGATCACCCCCATCAGCATGTGGCCGTCCATCACCGGCATGTAGCGGGCGTGGCGCTCGAGCATCATGCGGCGCACCTCGTCGAGCTCGGTCTCGGGCGTGCAGGTCAGGGGCTGGTCGTCCATGCCGGCGCGCACCAGGGTGCCGCCCACCGAGCCGCCGTTCTTCACCACGCACTGGATGACTTCGCGGAAGGTCAGCATCCCCACCAGGGCCCCGCGGTCCATCACCACCAGCGAGCCGATGTCCTTGTCGGCCATGAGCTCGGTGGCGCGTGACAGGGGTTCCTCGGGGCTGACGGTGTACAGGGTGTTGCCCTTGACGCGCAGGATGTCGCTGACTTTCATGGTGTCTCCTCACCGGCGTGGGGTGCCGTTAAAACAAATATATCCCACAATGTCAGGCGCTGCCATCAGAACGGAGACTTGTTTCATGCCCGGTTATTCCGACCCCGGCTTCGACACCCTGGCACTGCATGCGGGCGCCGCGCCCGACCCGGCCACCGGCGCCCGGGCGGTGCCGATCCACCTGACCACCTCCTTCGTCTTCGAATCCAGCGAGCACGCCGCCTCGCTGTTCAACCTGGAGCGGGCCGGCCACGTGTACTCCCGCATCAGCAACCCCACCAACGCGGTGCTGGAGCAGCGGGTGGCGGCGCTGGAGGGCGGCATCGGCGCTATCGCCACCGCCAGCGGCCAGGCCGCCCTGCACCTGGCGATCGCCACCCTCATGGGCGCGGGCTCGCACATCGTGGCCTCCACCGCCCTGTACGGCGGCTCCCACAACCTGCTGCACTACACGCTGCGCCGCTTCGGCATCGCCACCACCTTCGTGCGCCCCGGCGACATCGACGGCTGGCGCGCGGCCATCCGTCCGGAGACCCGGCTGCTGTTCGGCGAGACGGTGGGCAACCCGGGCCTGGAGGTGCTGGACATCCCCACCCTGGCCGGCATCGCCCGGGAGGCGGGCGTGCCGCTCCTGGTGGACTCCACCCTCACGTCCCCCTGGCTGGTCCGGCCGCTGGCGCTGGGCGCGGACCTGGTTTACCACTCGGCCACCAAGTTCCTCTCGGGCCACGGCACGGTGGTCGGCGGCGTGCTGGTGGACGGCGGCAGCTTCGACTGGGAGGCCCCGGCCACCCGGGGCCGCTTCCGGGAGCTGACGGCACCCTACGAGGGCTTCCACGGCATGGTGTTCTCCGAGGAGTCCACCGTCGGCGCCTTCCTGCTGCGTGCCCGCCGCGAGGGCCTGCGCGACTTCGGCGCCTGCATGAGCCCGCACACGGCCTGGGTGGTGCTGCAAGGCATCGAGACCCTGCCGCTGCGCATGGAGCGGCACATGGCCAATACCCGGCGCGTCGTCGAGTTCCTCGCGGCCCACCCGATGGTGGCGCGGGTCGGCCACCCCCTGCTGGAGTCCCACCCCAGCCACGCCCTGGCGCAGCGGCTGCTGCCCCGGGGGGCGGGCTCGGTCTTCAGCTTCGACCTCCAAGGCTCACGCGCCCAGGGCCAGGCCTTCGTCGAGGCGCTGCAGGTGTTCAGCCACCTGGCCAACGTGGGCGACTGCCGCTCGCTGGTCATCCACCCGGCCAGCACCACGCACTTCCGCATGGACGACGCGGCGCTGGCGGGCGCGGGCATCTCCCAGGGCACGATCCGCCTGTCCATCGGCCTGGAGGACCCGGACGACCTCGTCGCGGACCTGCGCCGGGCGCTCAAGGTGGCCGAGAAGGCGGGCGAAAAAGCGGGCGACCCGGCGGGTGGCCCCCACACCCGCCCCAACGCTGCCTGAAGGAGCCGCCATGGAACTGACCGTCAACGGCCACCGCACCTGGTGCTACACGGGCGGCAAGCCCTTCGACCCGGACCGCCCCACCGCCGTCTTCCTGCACGGCGTGCTCAACGACCACAGCGTGTGGATCCTGCAGACACGCTGGTTCGCCCACCACGGCTGGAACGTGCTGGCGCCCGACCTGCCGGGCCACTGCCGCAGCGGCGGCCCGCCCCCGCGCAGCGTGGAGCAAGCCGCCGGTTTCACCCTCGCCCTGCTCGACGCCGCCGGCGTGCGGCAGGCGGCGCTGGTGGGCCACAGCTTCGGCTCGCTGGCCGCCCTGGAGGCCGCGGCGCGCGCGCCGGGGCGGGTGAGCCGGCTGGCCCTGGTCGGCACGGCCTTCCCCATGCGGGTCTCGCCGGCCCTGCTCGACGCCTCGGTGAGCCAGCCGCAGGCGGCCATCGACCAGGTCAACGTGTTCTCGCACTCCACGCTGGCGCCGCCGCCCTCGGCGCTGGGCCCGGGCACCTGGCTGCATGGCGCCTCGCGGGCACTGATGCGCCGGGTGCTGGCGAGCAACCGCGAGGTGAATGTCTTCCACACCGGGTTCATGGCCTGCGATGCCTACCAGGGGGGCGACGCCGCCATGGACCGGGTGGAGTGCCCGGTGCTGTTCGTGCTGGGCCGTCAGGATGCGATGACGCCGCCCCGCGCGGCCGCCTCGCTGCAGGCGCGCGCCCGCCATGGACGGACCGTGCTGCTCGATGCGGGCCACAGCCTCATGACCGAGGCGCCCGAGGGCGTGCTGGCCGCGCTGCGCGGCTTCCTGGCCTAGATCGCGTCCGACAGCCGCAGCCCGTTCAGCCGCCCGCTGTGCCACAGGCGGGCCGTGGCCTCGGTCTCGGGCAGCAGCAGGCGTTGGACCAGCGGGTCCAGCGGCGTCGAAGCCACCTCCACCAGCAGCACCTGGCGGGGGGCGTCGTCCTCGCGGGCCTCCTCGAGCCGGCCCACCCAGTCCAGTTCGACCAGGGTGTCGAGCACGGGCTCGAGCTGCAGGTCGGTCACCTGCAGCTCCCGCGACAGTTCATCCAGCGTCAGCCCGCGCCGCGGCGTGGGCCGGGCGGCGGCCAGGGCGCGCAGCGCCTCCAGGGCCAGCTGGAACTGCCAGCCCGGGCCGCCCGCCTTGCGACGCGGCCCCGCGGTGAGCCCCGGCAGGTAGGCGGCCAGCACCGCCCCCAGCAGGATCACCAGCCAGACCATGTAGATCCACACCAGCAGGATCGGCACCGTGGCGAAGGCGCCGTAGATGGCGGAATAGGTCGGCACCGCGCCGATGTACAGCGCCAGCAGCCGCCGCGCCAGCTCGATGCCGAAGGCGGCGAACACCCCGCCGGCCCAGGCATGGACCCGGTGGACGGGGGTGTTGGGCACGTAGCGGTACAGGGCTGCCAGGCCTGCGGCCAGCAGCAGGAACTCGGTCACGTCCAGCAGGACCAGCACGCCCCCCGGCAGGCCGGCCACCAGCCCGCGCGAGGCGGAGATCAGGTAGGAGCTGATGCTCAGGGAACCCGCCAGCACCAGCGGCCCCAGGGTGATCACGCCCCAGTACACCAGAACCCGCTGCGTCAGCGGCCGGGCCCGGCGCACGCGCCAGATGCCGTTGAGGGTGCGGTCGATGGTCAGCACTAGGGACAGCGCGGTGATCATCAGGATGCCCAGGCCCACCGCGCCCAGGCGGCTGGCCTTCAGCGCGAACTGGGTCAGGTAGCCCAGCACCTGCCGGGAGATGGCGTCCGGCACCAGGCTTTGCACCAGCCAGGTCTGCAGGGCGCCCTGCAGCTTGCCGAACACCGGGAAGGCGGTGAACAGGGCCAGCACCACGGTGAAGAAGGGCACCAGGGCGATGATGGTGGTGAAGGTCAGGCTGCCGGCGGACAGGGCCAAGCGGTCTTCCCGCAGGCGCTCGCGCAGGGTGCGGGCGGCCATCCCCCAGGGAAAGCGCCGGAAGGCATCGGCAATGGCATCGGGCAGGGAGGCGGCGGTCATCGGCCGGTATCATGCCATCGCCCATCCGGGCCCACCTTGCCATGACCGACTCCGCACTCCCCTCCCCGGCCGAAGCCGCCGCCCCCACGCAGCCCGCCTCACGCGTCCTCGCGCGCATCCGTGCCCTGGCCGTCTTCAGCCTGCTGGGCCTGATCGTCCTGGGCCTGGCCTGGGAGCTGTGGCTGGCGCCGCTGCGCCCGGGCGGCAGCTGGGTCGCGCTGAAGGTGCTGCCCCTGTGCATCCCGCTGGCGGGGCTGCTGCGGCACCGCATGTACACCTACCGCTGGGTGAGCCTGATGATCTGGCTGTACTTCACCGAGGGCGTGGTGCGCGCCTGGAGCGACCCGCCGCCCTCGAGCTGGCTGGCCATGGGCGAGATCGCCCTGTGCCTGGCGCTGTTCACCGCCTGCGTGCTGCACGTGTGGGTGCGCCTGCGCCAGAAGCGGGGAGCCGCCGCATGACCCGGCCGGCCACCGCGCAGGACCCCGCTGCGCTGCGCGCGCGGCTGGCCGCCATCGTGGGCGAGGCCCATGTGCTGCACCAGGGCGACCTCAGCGCGTGGGAGCAGGACTGGCGCAAGCGCGCCCGCGGCAGGGCCCTGGCCGTGGTGCGCCCCGGCAGCACCGACGAAGTGGCCGCCGTGGTGCGCGCCTGCGCCGAGGCCGGTGCCTCGCTGGTGCCCCAGGGCGGCAACACCGGCCTGGTGGTCGGCTCCGTCCCCGACGACTCGGGCACGCAGGTGGTGCTGTCCCTGCGCCGCCTGGCGGCCGTGCGCGCCATCGACGCCGCCAACATGACCGTCACCGTCGAAGCCGGCTGCGTGCTGCAGGCGGTGCAGGACGCCGCGCGCGAGGCCGGCTTCCTGTTCCCCCTGAGCCTGGCCGCCGAGGGCAGCTGCACCCTCGGCGGCAACCTGGCCACCAACGCTGGCGGCACGCAGGTACTGCGCTATGGCAACGCCCGGGATCTGTGCCTGGGCCTGGAGGTCGTCACCGCGCAGGGCGAGGTCTGGGACGGCCTGTCCGGCCTGCGCAAGGACAACACGGGCTACGACCTGCGGGACCTGTACATCGGCAGCGAGGGCACGCTGGGCGTGATCACCGCCGCCACGATGAAGCTCTACCCCCTGCCCGCCGCCACGCTCACGGCCTGGGCGGCCGTGCCCACGATGGAAGCGGCCGTCGCGCTGCTGGGGCTGGCCCGCCGCCGACTGGGCGCGGACCTGACCGGCTTCGAGGTGATGGGGCAGTTCGCGCTGTCCCTGGTGGCCCGGCATTTCCCGCAGATCCGCGTGCCCTTCGTCGCGGACAGCCCCTTCGGCGTGCTGCTGGAGTGCGCCGACACCGAGTCCGAGGACCACGCCCGCGGCCGCTTCGAGGCGCTGCTGGAGGCCGCGCTGGAGGACGGCTGCGCCACCGACGCGGTGGTGGCCGAAAGCATCGCCCAGGCGCGCGAGCTGTGGCATGCCCGCGAGAGCATCTCCATGGCGCAGGCCGAGGAAGGCCTGAACATCAAGCATGACATCTCGGTGCCCATCTCCCGCATCCCGGCCTTCTGCGAGAAGACCGGCGAGCGCCTGGCGCGCGAGGTGCCCGGCGCGCGGCTGGTGAACTTCGGCCACCTGGGCGACGGCAACCTGCACTACAACGTGCAGGCGCCCGCGGGCGGGGACCCTGCCGCCTTCCTGCGGGAGCAGGAGGACCGCGTCAACACCCTGGTCTACGACCAGGTCCTCCAATTCGGCGGCTCCATCTCCGCCGAGCACGGCGTGGGCAGCCTCAAGGCCGGCACCCTGCCGGCCTACAAGTCGCCGGTCGCCCTGGGGCTGATGCGGGCCATCAAGGCGGCGCTGGACCCGGACAACCGGATGAACCCCGGTCGCGTGCTGCAAGCATAATTCCGGGATGACCGACGCCCGGCCCATCCGCTCCCAGTACGAAGATTTCATGCGCCATGTGTACACGCATGGCACGCCCAAGACCGACCGCACCGGCACCGGCACGCGCAGCGTGTTCGGCTACCAGATGCGGTTCGACCTGAACGAGGGCTTCCCGCTGGTCACGACCAAGAAGGTCCACCTCAAGTCCATCATCCATGAGCTGCTGTGGTTCCTGGAAGGCTCCAGCGACAACAACAAGCTGCGCGAGCGCGGCGTCACCATCTGGGACGAGTGGGCCCGCGAGGACGGCGACCTGGGCCCCATCTACGGCGTGCAGTGGCGCAGCTGGCCCACGCCGGACGGCGGCCACATCGACCAGATCGCCGAGGCGATCAAGGCCATCAAGACCAACCCCGACTCGCGCCGCATCATCGTCAGCGCCTGGAACGTGGCCGACATCCCGAAGATGGCGCTGGCGCCCTGCCACGCCTTCTTCCAGTTCTACGTGGCGGACGGCAAGCTGTCCTGCCAGCTGTACCAGCGCAGCGCCGACATCTTCCTGGGCGTGCCGTTCAACATCGCCAGCTACGCCCTGCTCACGCACATGATCGCGCAGCAGTGCGACCTGGCGGTGGGCGACTTCATCTGGACCGGCGGCGACTGCCACATCTACAGCAACCACCACGAGCAGGTGGAACTGCAGCTGTCGCGCCAGCCCTATGCCTACCCCACGCTGGCCATCAAGCGCAAGCCGGCCTCCATCTTCGATTACCGTTTCGAGGACTTCGAGGTGCTGGACTACCAGTGCCACCCCGGCATCAAGGCGCCGGTGGCGGTCTGAGGCACCGGCCCGCATGAAGCTCGGCGTCATCTACGCGCGCGCCCGCAATGGCGTCATCGGCGTGAAGGGCGACCTGCCCTGGCACCTGCCCGAGGACCTGGCGCACTTCAAGGCCATCACCCAGGGCTGCCCCGTCATCATGGGGCGCAAGACCTGGGACTCCCTGCCCCCGCGCTTTCGCCCGTTGCCGGGCCGGCGCAACATCGTCGTCACCCGCCAGGCGCAGTGGCAGGCCGCGGGCGCCGAGCGCGCCGGCTCGCTGGAGCAGGCCATCGCCCTGTGCGAGGGCGCGGCCCAGGCCTGGGTGATCGGCGGCGCCGAGCTCTACGCCCAGGCCCTGCCCTTCGCGCAGGTGGCCGAGGTCACCGAGATCGACCGCGACTACGAAGGCGATGCCTTCGCCCCCACGCTCGGCCCGTCCTGGTCCGAAGCTGCACGCCAGGCGCACGCGTCGGCGGGCGGCCTGCGTTTTTCCTTCGTCACCTACAACAAGCAGTCCTGATGTCCGGTGGTTCCTTCCATGTCCATGGTCCGCACGACCATGAGCTCGAGCACAACACGCAGCACGCGGCGGCCCATGGCGGCGCCGGCGAGCGCATGACCAACCAGATCGCCATCTTCACCGCGGTGATCGCCACGGTGGGGGCCATCTTCTCCTACATGGGCGGGGCCACGCAGGCCAATGCCGGTCTGTACAAGAACAACGCCGCCATCAAGAAGACCGAGGCCTCCAACCAGTGGAATTACTTCCAGGCCAAGAGCACCAAGCAGTCCCTGGCCGAGGTCTCGCGCGACCTGGCGCCCGCCGACCGGCGCGACGCCTACCAGGCCAAGGTGGATCGCTACGAGAAGGAAAAGAACGAGATCAAGGCCGTGGCCGAGAAGATCGAGGCCGAGGCCAAGGACTGGGACACGCGCAGCGACGACCAGATGCACCAGCACCACCGCTGGGCCCAGGCCACCACCGTGCTGCAGGTGTCCATCGCGCTGGCCGCCATCGCCCTGCTCACGCGCCGCAAGCCCATCGAGTGGCTGATGTTCGGCTCCGGCGCCGTCGGCGTGGCGCTGGGCGCCGCCGCCTACCTGCACCTTTGAGCGCCGGGGGCGGCGGCCCCGCCCCGGCGCACCCCACTCCTCCCGTTTCCTGACCGAGGGTCATCCCTGAGCCGCGCGGCGGCGTCTCGGCCTAAACTGTTGACAGTTGACAAATAAGAGCGATTGCAACTTCAGGAGACCGAGTGTGAAACGTCGTTCCGTGCTGGCTGCTGCGGCAGCCATCGGCGCCCTGCCCCTCACGGCGGGCGCGCAGGGCGCCTTCCCGAACCGCCCCATCCGCTACATCGTCCCCGTAGCTGCCGGCGGCGGCAGCGACATGGTGGGCCGCACCGTGACCGAGCGCTGGGCCAAGGCCCTGGGCGCCACCTTCGTGGTGGACAACCAGGCAGGGGGTGGCGGCGTGGTGGCCTGCCAGGCGACGATGCGCGCCGCCCCGGACGGCTACACCCTGCTGCAAGGCTACGTGGCCACGCACGGCACCAGCCCGGCCACCCGCAAGGTGCCCTACGACGCCATTGCCGACTTCACCCCCATCGGCATGATCGGCGCCACGCCCAACGTACTGGTGGTCAATGCCTCGCTGCCGGCGAAGAACCTCAAGGAGTTCGTCGAGTACGTGCGCAAGAATCCCGCCCGCCTGAGCTATGGCTCCGCCGGCGCCGGCTCGCTCACGCACCTGTGCATGGAGCTGTTCAAGGCCCAGCTCAATACCTTCATCGTCCACCTGCCCTATCGCGGCATCGCCCCCGCGCTGACCGACCTGATGGCCGGCCAGACGCAGGCCATGTTCCCGGGCCTGGCGGCGGCGCTGCCCCACATCCGCTCGGGCCGCATCCGACCGCTGGCCGTCACCGGCCGACAGCGGCACCCCCAGCTGCCGGACATCCCGACGCTGGAGGAAGCGGGCTTCAAGGGTTTCGACGCCGAGCAGTGGTACGGCGTGGTCGGCCCGGCCCGCATGCCTGCGCCGCTGGTCAAGCAGCTCAATGAAACGCTGGAGTCGGTGCTCAAGGCCCCCGACCTGCGCGAGAAGCTGTCCATCGAGGCCGTGCAGCCCATGCCGATGACCGCCGAGGCCTTCGGCAACTACATCAAGGCCGACCTGGCGCGCTGGACCAGGCTCGCGAAGGAACGCAACATCAACCTCGACGCCTGACGGCGCCGGTTCCGGGCAGCGATGCCCGGACAGCTCCCCACAACGCAGAACGCCGGGCGCTCGGGCCCGGCGTTCTGCTTGGGGCGGCGGGTCAGCCGCCCAGGTAGGTGCCGCCGTTCACGTGCATCACCTGCCCCGTGACGAAGCGGGCCTGATCGCCCGCCAGCCAGGCGACCATCGCAGCCACCTCGTCGGGCGTTCCCCGGCGGTCCAGCAAGGGGTGGTGCGTCGCATGGTGCTTGGGCGCCGCGGGCGAGCTGCCGGTGTTGCGCACGGTATCGATCAGGCCGGGCGACACGCAGTTGACCGTGATGCGATCGGGCGCCAGGTCATGCGCCAGGGCACGCGTCAGGCCCACCAGGCCGGCCTTGGCCGTGACCACGTGCACGCGGTTGGGCGCCCCGGTGTGGGCGGTCAGGCCGCCGATGTTGATGATCGCGCCGGCGGGCGAAGCCCGCAGCAGCTCCAGGCTGGCCTGCGCGCACAGGAAGGCGCCGTCCAGCACCACGGCCAGCGTGTCGTGCCAGTCCTTCAGCGAGAGCTGCTCCAGCGGGGCCTCGCGGCGGATCGCGGCGTTGTTCACCAGCACGTCCAGCCGCCCCCAGTGGGAGCGGATGCGGGCCATGATCGCCTGCACCGACTCGGCATGCGTCACATCGCCCACGCACAGCAGCGCGGGCACGCCCAGCGCCTCGACCTCGCGCACCACGGCTTCGCCCTCGGCCACCGAGGTGCGCACGTTCACGGCGATGCCCAGGCCCTGGCGCGCCAGCGCCAGCGCAATGGCGCGGCCGATGTTGCGGCCAGCGCCCGTCACCAGGGCATAGCGCCCAGCAAACGATCCCTTGCTCATGCTCCCTCCCCCACGGCCAGTTCGGCCAGCGACACCCGGGGCGCGTCGAACACGCGGCCCAGCAGGCCGATCCACGCCCGCGCGCGTTCGGCCTCCACACCCCCATGCACGCAGTTGGCCACGAACTTGCGCTGCAGGTCCTCGTCGCTCATGGGGTGCTCAACGCCGCCCTTGAAGAAGCCCTGTCGCACCTCGTGCACGCGGCCGTCCTTGAGCGTCACGCGCAGGTGGCCGGTGAACTGCTTCGGGTAGGGGTTGGCCGGGTCGATCACGTAGCGGATGCGGCCCGCGAGCTCGCGCACATCGCTGCGCGCCACCACCTCGGGCACGTACTGGCCCAGGCCTGCATCGTCGAACAGCAGGCCGCAGGCGATGGCATAGGGCACGCTGAATTTGGCGGCATAGGCGTTGGGCGGCGACTGCTTGAGGGCCAGGGGCTCCCACAGCCGGTGCACGATGCCCTCGGCCGTCTCGCACTCGATGGCCTGGATGTCCGCCGGCTTGACGCCCTGGGCCCGCAGCGCGCGCGCGCAGTCGATGTAGGGGTGCGCCATGGTGCCGCAGGCATAGGGCTTGAACGCGATGGTGGTCCAGGTCCAGCGCTCGCCGAAGCCGTCCATCATGGCCGCGAAGTTGCCCTCCAGCGTGTTGGCGAAGCCGTGGAACAGCCCGTGGTGCCCCTCGAACACCGTGGCCGGCCCCTTGAAGCCGCCCTGCGCCAAGCGCACCGCGCGGTAGGCCGACTGCGCGGCCCAGCCCGGGTGCATGCGCTTGGTCCAGGAGCCATCGGCCAGGTACTCGATGATGCCGCCGGCCATGCTGCCGGCCAGGCCCAGGGCGTCGGCTGTCTGCTGTTCATTCAAGCGCAGCGCCGAGGCCAGCCCCGCCACCGCGCCCATCACGCCGAAGATGGCCGTGGGGTGGAAGCCCGCCTTGTGCACGCGGGTGGGCGCCACCTCGCACAGGCGGCACATCACCTCGCAGCCCACCGCGATGCCCCGCAGCAGGTCCGCGCCGGACAGGCCGTGCCGTTCGGCGGCGGCCAGCAGCGCGGGCACGATCACCACGCCGGCATGCACGGGGCCGCCTTCATAGGTGTCGTCGAAGTCCTCGCCGTGCGAGGCGATGCCGTTGACGAAGGCCGCGCCCTCCACGCCACTGCGCTGCGCGCTGCCGATCACGGTGCAGGACCCATCCTGGTCCAGCGCGCCCAGGGCGGCGCGCACGTAGTCCTCGCGCCGGGCGGCGATGCACAGGCCGGCGATGTCCAGCAGCATGCGCTCGCCCACGGCGCGCGAGGCGGCGTCGCGCTCGGGCGCCGCGGTAGTGATCACGCGCGCCAGGCGCTGCGAGATCGTCGAAGTGGTGGGCGTGCCCACGGTTGCTTGTCCGCTCACGATGCTTTCTTTCCCTTCCCGCCGAATTCCTTCCAGCCGGTGTACAGGGTCAGCGCCAGCGACACGGCCAGCAGCCCCGCCGACACCGGGTCGGTGACGAAGATCGAATGGTCGCCGCCCGAGATCACCAGGCTGCGCCGGTAGTTGGACTCCACCAGGTACCCCAGCACCACGCCCAGCACCATCGGCAGCACGGGCATCTTCATCAGGCGCATCACGTACCCCAGCACGCCGATACCCAGCACCAGGGCCAATTCCATGAAGCTCTGGTGGATGGAGTACACGCCCGTCATCACCAGCGCCAGCACGCCGGCGATCAGGTAGGGCTTGGGCCGGTTCACCAGCCAGATGCAGGGAGACAGGATCACCAGCCCCAGCAGCACCATCGCGATGTTGGCCATGAACAGGCCGCCATACAGCCCGTACACCACGTCCGGCGCCTTGGTGAACAGCATGGGCCCGGGCTGCAGGCCATGGATCAGGAAGCCTCCCAGCAGGATGGCTGCCGAGTTCGAGCCGGGAATGCCCAGGCTCAGGAGGGGCACCAGGGCGGTGGCGGTCACCACGTTGTTGGCGGTCTCCGGCGCGGCGATGCCTTCGGGCGATCCCTTGCCGTACTCCTCGGGATACTTGGACCAGCGGCGCGATTCCGAGTACGCCATGAAGGCCGCCACCGTGCCGCCCGCGCCGGGGGTCACACCCTCGAAGGTGCCCACGGCGGCGCCGATCGCCTGGGGCCGGAACAGCCGCTTCCACATCGCCCAGTTGGGCAGCTTCAGGCGCGTCGTCGCGCCATCGGCGCGGCCCCAGCCGGGTTCACCGATCTGCACCAGCATCTCGGTCACGGCGAACAGGCCCACCATGATCAGGATCGGCTTGATGCCATCGAGCAGGTCGGGCGAGCCGAAGGTGAAGCGCGATACGCCCGACACGGGATCGGTGCCGACGAAGGCGAACATCAGGCCGATGCAGGCCGCGATCACGCCCTTGAGCAGCGAGCCGCCGGACAGGCCGGCAATCACCGACAGGCCCAGGATGCCGAGGGAGAAATACGCCGCTGGCGTGAACGCCAGGGCCACCTTCGCCAGGTGCTCGGTGGCCAGCACCAGGAACACCAGGCCGAACAGGCCGCCCACCAGGCCCGACATCAGCGAGATGCCCAGCGCCTCGCCGGCCTTGCCCTGCCGGGCCATCTCGTAGCCGTCGATCACGGTGGCGGACGCGGAATTGGTCCCCGGGGTGCGGATCAGGATGGCGGGGATCGATCCCCCGTACTCCGCCCCCACGTACACGCTGGCCAGCAGCACGATGGCGGTGGTGGGGTCCATGCCCACGGTGAACGGCAGCAGCAGCGCCATCGCGATCGAGGGCGAGATGCCGGGCAGCGCGCCACCCAGGATGCCCCACAGGACACCCGCGAAGGCGGCAAGGATCACGCTGAACGAGGCGAGGTGCCCCGCGGCTTGCAAGACGGCATCCATGGGTCAGCCTCCGATCAGGGCCGACCACGCGCCGGCAGGCATGCGTACCTGCAGCAGGTACTCGAACAGGAACCAGAGCAAGGGGCCGATGGCCAGGGCGAAGGCCGCGAGCACGGGCGCCATCCGCGCGCCCGCGAACAGGGCCACGCCCGCCGCCAGCAGGCCCATCGACACGATATACCCGGCCCAGGGCAGCAGCAGCACGTACGCCGCGAGGATGGCGAGCAGCCCGAAGGCCATGCGGTGCGGGCGGCCGGCGCTGTCCGCCGCCTCGCCCTCGGCGGGCGCGGTGGCCTGCCTGGACGCCTTGGCGTGAGCCAGCAGTGCCTTGAACAGCAGGGCAATGGAGGCGGCCAGCATCACCAGGCCGACGCCGGCGGGGACGCCGCCCGCGCCGACCTCGTCGGACAGCAGGCTGTCCTCGATGGCGCGGGCCTGCCAGATGTAGGCGCTGGAAATCAGGATGCCGAAGATGGATGCGCTGAGGTTGGGCAGTTCCTTCGTCACTTCAGCAGCCCCAGCGCCTTCAGGTCGTTGGTCGTCTCGGCCACGAACTCGGTGGTGAACTTGCGGGCGGCTTCCCGGCCCAACATCACGGGGGTGAGGTTGTCCTTGGTGTATTCGGTCTTGTACGCCGGGTTGGCCAGCACCTTCTTGAAGGCGTCCTCCCACAGCTTGGCCACGTTGTCCGGGATGCCCTTGGGGCCGGCGATGCCGCGGAACTTGCGCACCACCACGTTCAGGCCCTGCTCCTTGGCGGTGGGCAGGTTCGGCAGGCCGGACAGGCGGTTCTCGGACAGCGTGGCCAGCAGGCGGATCTTGCCCGCCTCCAATTGGCTTTGCAGTTCCTGGATCTCGCCGATGCCGATGTCGTAGGTGCCATTGAGCACGCCGATCATCTGGTCGCCGCCGCCCTCGTGGGACACGATGGGCACCTTCACGCCGGCCGCGCGGGCCAGCCGCTCCATCGCGATGCGCTCAAGGGAGGCGGGGTTGGACGCGCCCCAGCGGGACTTGCCCGGGTTGGCCTTGGCATGGTTGATCACGTCAGTCAGCGACTTGAACGGCGAGTCGGCGCGGGTGTAGATCACCTCCGGGTCCAGGAACACGATGGCGATCGGGTCCAGCGCGTCATAGCCCACGGCCGGCTTGGACAGCAGGGTGGTCTGGATGTAGGTGGGCGTGGTGCCGTAGAAGGTGCCGCCATCCGGCGCAGCCTTGGCCACGTGGGCCACCGCCGTCGCGCCGCTGCCGCCGCGGATGTTCTCCACCGCGAAGTTGGTCTTGAGCGCGGCGGGCAGGTACTTGGTCAGGTCCCGCAGGAACACGTCGGTGCCGCCGCCGGGGCTGGAATGCGTGACCAGCGACACCCGGCTGACCGGGTAGTCCACGGCCTGCGCCCAGGCGCCGGCGGTGACCAGGGCGCCGGCCGAAAGGGCCAGGCCAGCGAGGATTTTCGTGAATGTCATGGCTTGTCTCCTACACGATGGAATGGGAAGGCGGGGCGGCCGGTCTTTGCGACTCTGGTTGCGCCACCCCGCCGGGGACTCAGGCCGCCGGCCGCAGCAGGCGGATCGTCTCGGCCAGCGTGGCCTGCGTGGCCAGCGCCATGCAGCTGTCGAAGGCGCGGCCGGCCTGCTCGCGGCCCAGCAGCGGCTCGGACTGGTCGACGAACTTGTCCTTGAGCTGCGCGTCGCTCATGGGCCGCTCCACGCTGCCGATGGCGTGCTCGACGAAGATCTTCAGCTCGCGCCCGTCGGTGGTGGTCAGGGTGATGTCCACCGAAGCCTCGTGGATGGACGGGTCCACCACCAGCTCCACGCGCGAGCGCAGGGCCAGCACGGTGGGATCGTTCACCACGCCGTCGGTGTACTCGTGCTCGCCGGCGCGGCCATGCAGCAGGGCCACGGCGCAGGAGTGGTACACGCTGAACTTGCTCTCCAGGCCGTCCTTGGGCGTCTTCTTGCCGGTCAGCTCCTGCACCAGCGGGTGGGCGCGCACCACCACCTTGGCCACGTCTGCGGGCTTGAGGCCATGCTGGTTGCGCAGTTGCACACAGGCGTCGATGGAGGGGTGGATCACGATGCCGCAGGCAAACGGCTTGTAGGTGTTGATCGCGATCTCCCAGGTCTCGCCCAGCTTCTCGGTGATTTCGGACCAGTCGGTCTTGTCGGAGAACACCTGCATCAGGCCGCGCGGCGCCTCCAGCGCGCGCTTGGACGCGGTGAAGCCGTGGCGCGCCATCAGCGCCGACATCAGGCCCGCCTTGGCAGCGGCACCGGGGTGCAGCGGCTTGGTCATGGTGCCGAACTGCTCGCGCAGGCCCACGGGCTGCGAGGCGGCGATGCCCAGCGCCATCTGGGTGCGCTGGGCGTCCAGCCCGAGCAGGCGGGCGCAGGCGGCGGCGCTGCCCAGCATGCCGGTGGAGCCGGTGATGTGCCAGCCGCGGTCGTAGTGGTGCGGGTACACCGCATTGCCCACGCGGCAGGACACCTCGATGCCCAGGACCAGGGCGTCGATCACGTCGCGCCCGCTGGCGCCCAGGTGCTCGCCCAGGGCCAGGGCGGCAGAGGCCACCGGGCCGGCCGGATGGATGATGGTGCGCAGGTGCGTGTCGTCGAAGTCGAAGGTGTGAGAGCTGATGCCGTTGACCAGGGCGGCATTGGCGATGTCCACCTTCTCGGGGCGACCCAGCAGCGAGGCCTGGGGCGCCGGCTGCAGCTCCATCACGCCGGCCAGCGCGGCGTCCACGGTCTCGTGACGGGCCGGACCGACGGCGCAGCCGGCCCAGTTGGCGAAGGTGCGGTGCGCCTCGCGCTCCACGCCCTCGCTCCAGCCCCGCGAGGGATGGGTGGCCACGAAGCGCGCCAGCATCTCGGTGACGGCGGGCGCGTTGGGATCGGCGTTGACGGTGGTATTGCGGGCCAAGGAAACACTCCAGATTGCTAACTGTTGACAGTTTGAATCATAGGCGCGATCGGCCGACCGCAGCTGCCAACTGTCGACAATCGACTCTGGGGTTTTCCCTGAAAACGGGTTCGATCAGGCGGTGGCGCCCGCTTCACCGGCCTCGGCCAGGCGCTCCCAGCCCTTGGCCACATGGGCCTCCAGGGCGCGGGCCGCGGCGTCCGGATCGTGCCGGGCCAGGGCCTGCAGGATGGCGCGGTGCTCGTCGTTCGAGGCCTGCAGGCTGCCCTTGTTCACCAGGCCGCGGCGGCGGAACAGGTGGGTCTGGTTCACGGTGGTGAGGTACATGCCGGCCAGCACCTGGTTGTCGGCCTGCTGCAGCAGCGCGTCGTGGAACTGCAGGTTCAGCTCGTAGTAGCGGGAGATGTCGTTGCGCTTGGCAGCCGCTTCCATGGACTTGACCAGCTTCTCCAGCCTGGCCAGGGCGGGCGCGTCCATGTTCTGCGCCGCGAGCCGGCCGATCAGGCCCGACAGCGCGCCGCGCACCTCATAGAGCTGGCGCGCGTCGTCCAGCGTCATCTCGCGCACGAACACGCCCAGGTTCACGGCGCTGACCAGCAGGCCTGCCTCCTCCAGGCTGCGGCAGGCCTCGCGCACGGGGCCGCGGCTCACGCCCAGGCGGGCGGCGATCTCGCTCTCGTTGACGCGGTCACCGCCCTTGAGCTGCCCGCCCGCGATCAGGCCGGCGATCTCGTCGCGCACGATGGTGGTCAGCGTGCGCTCGCGACGCTGGCGGATCTGCTGGAGGGCCGTGGCCGGCGGGGTCTTGGTCATGTCGGGCGCATTCTAGGGGGAGTCGGCCCGACCCGCCCGCGCCCCCGCCGCGAGCCGCCCTGCCCCCTACACTTGCCGCATGAAGATCACCACCTGGAACGTCAACTCCCTCACCGCCCGCCTGCAGCACGTGCTGGACTGGCTGGCCGCCAACCCCGTCGACGTCCTGTGCCTGCAGGAACTCAAGCTCACCGACGACAAGTTCCCGCTGATGGCGCTGCAGGAAGCCGGCTACGCGCACTGCGCCGTGTTCGGGCAGAAGACGTACAACGGCGTCGCCCTCGTCAGCCGCCACCCGCTGCGCGACGTGGTGCGCAACATCACGGGTTTCGAGGATGAACATTCGCGCGTCATCGCGGCCACCGTGGACCACCCGGAGGGCGGCGAGGTGCGCGTCATCAACGGCTACTTCGTCAACGGCCAGGAGCCGGGCAGCGAGAAGTTCGCGTACAAGATGAACTGGCTGGGCGGCCTGCAGCGGTACATTGCCGCCGAGCTCGCGGCGCACCCGCGCCTGGTGCTCCTGGGCGACTTCAACATCGCGCCCGAGGACCGCGACTCCTACGACCCCGAAGGCCTGCGCGAAACCATCCACCACACCACCGAGGAGCGCGAACATTTCCGCCAGCTCCTGGCGCTGGGCCTGGTGGACAGCTTCAGGATGTTCGAGCACCCGCCCAAGACCTTCAGCTGGTGGGACTACCGCATGCTGGGCTTCCAGAAGAACCGCGGCCTGCGCATTGACCACATCCTGGTGAGCCAGGCGCTGGTGCCCCAGGTGAAGGCCTGCGCCGTCGACCGCGCCCCGCGCAAGTGGGAAAAGCCCAGCGACCACGCGCCGGTGACCGTGGACCTCTGAGTCCGCACGCCCCCTGCGAAAGGCCGGGTCGCCCCGGCCTTCCTTCAGGGCGACGGCCGGTTCACTCCAGCCCCAGCTCCTGGATCTTGCGTGTGATGGTGTTGCGGCCGATGCCCAGTTTCTGGGCGGCCTCGATGCGCCGGCCCCGCGTGTTGTTCAAGGCCGTGAGGATCAGCCGCGACTCGAAGCGGCGCGTCAGCTCGTCCCACACGTCGGTGCGGCCGGCGGCGAGCAGGGCCTGGGCCTCGGCCTCCAGGTCGGTCTCCCAGCCACCTGCCACCGCCGGGGCGACAGCCACAGCGGCGGGGACGGTCGCCGGCACCGGCATGGTCGCCGCGCCCGCCAGGCCCCCAGCCGGCGCGGCCCCGCCGGCGGCAGCAGCGTCCGCCCCGCTCGTACCGGGCATGCCGGCCGCCTCGGGCGTCGCCACCGCCACCTCGGGCGGCAGGTCCTTGGGCTCGACCAGCTGGGCGGGCGCCATCACCGTCAGCCAGTGGCAGATGTTCTCCAGCTGCCGCACGTTGCCCGGGAAGCTGAACGAAGACAGGCGCGCCAGCGCCGCGTCGGAAATGCGCTTGGGCTCCACGCCCAGCTGCTTGGCCGACTGCTGCAGGAAGTGGCGCGCCAGCATGGGCACGTCCTCCTTGCGCTCGCGCAGGGCGGGCAGGCGCAGGCGGATCACGTTCAGGCGGTGGAACAGGTCCTCGCGGAACACACCCTCCTTCACCCGCTGCTCCAGGTCCTGGTGGGTGGCGGCAATCACGCGCACGTTGGCCTTGACCGCGTTATGCCCGCCCACGCGGTAGAAGTGGCCGTCCGACAGCACGCGCAGCAGGCGCGTCTGCAGGTCGAAGGGCATGTCGCCGATCTCGTCCAGGAACAACGTGCCGCCCTCGGCCTGCTCGAAGCGGCCGCGGCGCATGGTCTGCGCGCCGGTGAAGGCGCCGCGCTCATGGCCGAACAGCTCGGACTCCAGCAGGTCCTTGGGGATGGCGGCGGTGTTGATCGCCACGAAGGGACCGTTCGCCCGTGGCGAGTGCTTGTGCAGCGCCCGCGCCACCAGCTCCTTGCCCGAGCCGGACTCGCCGGTGATCATCACCGTCACGTTGCTTTGCGACAGCCGGCCGATGGCGCGGAACACGTCCTGCATGGCCGGCGCCTGACCCAGCATCTCGGGCGTGGCGGCCATGCGTTCCTCGGCCACTTCCTCGCGCAGGCTTTCCTCCACCGCGCGGCGGATCAGTTCCACCGCCTTGGGCAGGTCGAAGGGCTTGGGCAGGTACTCGAACGCGCCGCCCTGGAAGGCCGAGACGGCGCTGTCCAGGTCGGAGTACGCCGTCATGATGATGACCGGCAGGCCCGGGTGCCGCTCCTTGACCTGGGTCAGCAGGTCCAGCCCCGAGCCGCCCGGCATGCGGATGTCGCTGACCAGCACCTGCGGGCCGCCTTCGTCACCGGCCGACTCCAGGGCCTGCAGCACCTCGCGCGGGCTGGTGAAGCTGCGGGTGGGCAGGTCCTCGCGCAGCAGCGCCTTTTCCAGCACGAAGCGGATGCTTTGGTCATCGTCAACGATCCAGATCGGCTTCATGCAGGGTCCTACCTCGGGCAATGTTCTCGTGTTTCAGGGCAACGGAATCAGGATCTTGAAATCCGTCCGGCCCGGCACGCTGTCGCATTCGATCAGTCCATGGTGCTGCTGGACGAAGGTCTGCGCCAGCGTCAGCCCCAGTCCCGAGCCGCCCTCCCGCCCCGATACCAGCGGGTAGAAGATGCGGTCCTTGATGGACGGGGGCACGCCAGGCCCGTTGTCGATCACATGCAATTCCAGTGCCAGTCGATAGCGCTGCTTGCCGAAGGTCACCTGCCGCGCGATGCGCGTGCGCAGCACGAGCTGGGCATCGCCCGCCGCGATGCGCTCGGACAGCGCCTGGCAGGCGTTGTGGGCGATGTTCAAAACGGCCTGTATCAGCTGCTCGCGGTCGCCGCGGAACTCGGGCAGCGAGGTGTCGTACTCGCGCACCACCTGGAGCCCCTTGGGAAACTCCGCCAGGATCAGCGAGCGCACGCGCTCGCACACCTCGTGGATGTTCACGTCGCCCACCACGTGCGGGCGGCGGTGGGGGGCCAGCAGCCGGTCCACCAGCGTCTGCAGCCGGTCGGCCTCGTGGATGATGACCTGCGTGTACTCCTTGAGGTCGCGCGAGTCGATCTCCATCTCCAGCAGCTGCGCCGCGCCGCGGATGCCGCCCAGCGGGTTCTTGATCTCATGGGCGAGGTTGCGAATCAGCTCCTTGTTCGCCTGGGCCTGGTCGATCAGGCGCTCCTCGCGCTCCTGGCGGGCCTGCTGCTCCAGCGGCAGCATCTCCACCACGACCTCGCCGGCGCGCTCGGTCTGCGCCACCACCACGTGCACCGGCATGGGGTCGGTGCCCTGGCGCACCAGCATGGCGTCATAGCGCAGCGCCGCGAACTGGTTGCTGCGCGCGCCCTGCAGGGCGTTGCGCATCTGGTCCGGCTCGGTGAAGGCCAGGGGGAAGGAGGAGCCCTCGATCACCCGGCGCGAGGTGCCCAGCGCGTCTTCCAGCGCGGCGTTCACGAACACCACGGTCCCGTCCACGGTGACCACGGCCACCAGCGTGGCCAGCAGGTCGAAGGCAGTGAAGCCGGCGGTGGACGCGTCGGCGGTTCGGTTGGAGGCTTTCAAGCCGCCTATTTTGACGCAGTCAGGCGCGACAGCTCGCGCTTGATGCCGGCGATATCGGCCTCGTTGCGGGCGATGGCGGCCTTGAGTTCGGCCACCCGGTCCAGGTACTTCTGGTAGTTGCGCTCGTCGCCGCGGCGCTCGGGCTCGCCGTTGTTGTATTCCCTGACCAGGTCGGCCTGGCGGGCCTCGGCCTTCTTCAGCTCGGACTCCAGGATCAGGCGGGCGTCGGCGTCGCGGGCGCGCTGGTCACCGGCCTCGATGCGCGTGGCCGAGGGGCCGGCCGGCGTGGCCGCGGAAGGCGGGGCGGAGGTGGGGCGCACGCCGCTGGCCTGCACCCGGGTCCCCTGCACCACCGTCACGTTGCCGCCATCGAGTGGCTTGCAGCCCTTGGCCTGGGCCTCGTTCACGTCGTTCGTGTAGGTGTTGCCGCAGCGGAAGATGCGGGTCTGCGCCTGCGCGGCGCCAGCCCCCAGCACGGCGGCCAGCAGGATCAGGGCGGCATGCTTCATCGAGGAACCCCCTGGACGACTGAATACTTGTGTGTGCACACGACGCAGTATGGCTCAACTGGGCGGAAAATGAAAAAGGGGCGATTCGCATCGCCCCTTTTCGGTTCAGAGTGTGACCTCGTTCAGGATCACAGGCTGTAGTACATGTCGTACTCGACCGGGTGCACCGACATGCGGTAGCGGGTCACTTCCTGCATCTTCAGGTCGATGTAGGCGTCGATCATGGAGTCGGTGAACACGCCGCCCTTGGTCAGGAAGGCGCGGTCCTTGTCCAGGGCTTCCAGGGCCTGGTCCAGGCTGTGGCAGACGGTGGGCACCAGCGCGTCTTCTTCCGGCGGCAGGTGGTACAGGTCCTTGGTGGCAGCCTCGCCCGGGTGGATCTTGTTCTCCACGCCGTCCAGACCGGCCATCAGCAGCGCGGCGAAGCCCAGGTAGGGGTTCATCAGGGGATCGGGGAAGCGGGCTTCCACGCGACGGCCCTTGGGGTTGGCCACGAACGGGATGCGGATCGAGGCCGAGCGGTTCTTGGCCGAGTAGGCCAGCTTCACCGGGGCTTCGAAGTGCGGGACCAGGCGCTTGTAGCTGTTGGTGCCGGGGTTGGTGATCGCGTTCAGGGCACGGGCGTGCTTGATGATGCCGCCGATGTAGTACAGGGCGAAATCGCTCAGGCCGGCATAGCCTTCGCCGGCGAACAGGTTCTTGCCGTCCTTCCACACGGACTGGTGCACGTGCATGCCGGAGCCGTTGTCACCGTGGTAGGGCTTGGGCATGAAGGTGGCGGTCTTGCCGTAGGCGTGGGCC
>JACCDX010035875.1_pt1 | contig 26740 bp, 27 predicted proteins | sample 7449681 | NCBI WGS metagenome assembly JACCDX01 (sample SAMN15323450, study PRJNA562643) | freshwater metagenome | isolation source: river surface water | place: USA:Blue River Watershed | collected 2017-08-18
AACAGCAAGGAATAAATCAGCAAATAAGAAACAGCCATCCTAAAAATAGCCAAACCCCGGACACAAAAATCCCCAAAGGCAACAACAAACTGCAGTAACATAAATTAATGTGGTGAATTAATTTTTAATTGAGCAAGTCAAGCAAGATAAATTTCAACATCTTGCAAATCTAGTAAAAATTACCAAATCATCTACCTCTTGAATGCTGCCTTCCAGCTTCGCGCTCTTTTGCCTCAATCATACTAACCCAGAATCCTTTATTGCCTCTTTTATTTAGAATTTGCGCCGACTGGATTAAGTAAGTTAATTTTTGACCCAAAATAACTGAAGTCCAAAAACCTATTGGCTTAACAATATCAACTATCTCAACCTTATTCAAATCTTCTTTATCCAACTCTTGCTCTTGCGAAGGAATTATTTCGTAACTATGACTTGATTTCGCAAAATTTTTTGCCTGTAACTCAGCTTTTACTTGCGAGTGAGCCTTTGGAATATCTGACTTTTTGCGCAACAATTCTTCGTCTTCTTTGCGAAAATTTTTCTTTTTTGAGATTAATTTTTTACCTTTTTTCTTTAAATCTTGATAGCGCTTATAAGCCTGATTCAGTAAAAAATTAACAATGACACGGGCAATTAAAATTAGTAAAAAAACAGTAAGAAAAATTACCAATAAAACCGGTGCAGCGCTTTCAATTGTTCGCAATAAATTTTCTTGCATCATGAATCCTGACAAATTTGCTTCATTTTTTTATAAGCCGACACAAAACCAATTAAAGAGTAAATATCCGACACAACTTTTCCCTCTTTTCCAACCGCAGTAACAACAAAATCTTCGTGCTTTTGCATCTCTTTTATAATTTCAATATCTTCATTTTTATCATTGGCCCAAGCCGTTGAATCATAAGGAAAGAGATAATATTTTTTTGATCCAAATGAAAGTTCTACATTCGAGTTTTTATTAAAAACAAAACCGGATGAAGCGCTTATTTCATCAGCATCATTTTCAATATTTGTAACCAAAAAAAAAGGTTCCCCACGCTTTCCATAATTTACATCTGGTTTGATTGGTAAAGATGCAATATAACAAACATTTTTTCCACCCCTCTCAACCTGAAAAACACTCCAATCTTGAAACTCTCCTTGAAATTCTTGCGCCAAAGAATTGCAGGCAAAAAATAGCAATATCAGGATCTGAATAAGAAATTTCATAACTTGACTTTTGTATGGTGAAAAATATTTTGCCGCGCTCTTTATTTTAAGGCTTTTAACAAAATGATATTATTGGTTTGGAAGGGCGGCTTCGCTGATTAATTTCAAATTAAATTTTGAGTAATTCTACTAAATCAAAACCCCAAAACCAAATTAAGTTAAAAACGCCATTTCTTAATTCGGAAAGCCTTAAAATCATGAAAAAATTTTAAAAAATCCAACGAATTTTCTAATGTCTAGCGAAACTTCACACAACGCTGCAAAAGGCCATAACCCACTAGCTCAATTTGAGGTAAAAAAAATATTTGATTTAGAGCTTTTTGGTTACGATATAAGCTTCACAAATTCCTCACTTTACATGGTGATTGCAACATTTTGCATCATCGCTTTCATGCTATTTTCAACCAGAAAAAAAGCCCTAATTCCTTCTAAATTACAAGTTATCGCCGAATCAGCTTATAATTTTATTTATGAAATAATCCGAGGCACAATCGGAGAAGAAGGAGTAAAATTTTTCCCTTTGGTTTTCAGCTTTTTTAGCTTCATATTTCTTTGCAATCTTCTTGGATTAACACCTTACAGTTTTACGGCCACAAGCCAAATTGCAGTAACGCTAACATTAGCGATATTGGCATTTTTAGTAATTGTAATTTTCGCGATTAAACGCAATGGAATTGGTGGATTTTTACACATGTTTTTACCAAGCGGAGTCCCTCTAGTAATGGCTCCAATGATTTTTGCAATTGAGTTATTCTCTTTTTTAATCCGCCCATTCACACTTTCAGTTCGTCTTTTTGCTAACATGGTTGCTGGCCACGTTCTACTTAAAGTTGTTGCCGGATTTATTATATCTCTTGGTGTTATAGTTGGAATTTTACCATTCGCTTTCAGTGTTATCATGACTGGATTCGAAGTTTTTGTAGCCTTTTTGCAGGCCTATATTTTTGCCATCCTTGTTTGCGCCTATATTGGCGAAACAACAAAGGCTCACTAACAAATTGGTAAATTAGAATTTGGCTTTCGTTCATGGCCAAATAATGCCGTATGGCTCCCTTATCTATGGGTTTATGAACAATAATTAATTTTATAGGTAACGAAATGGTAGATGTAGCTACAACAACCGAAGCGGTATCAGCAGCAGCTAACACAGTTGCAGCAGCTGGTGGAGTTGATGGTTTAAAATTTATTGCCGTAAGTCTTTGCTGCTTAGGAATGGGTGGCGCCGCTTTAGCAATTGGAAATATCTTCGGATCTTTCTTCAACTCAATCGCTAGAAATCCTTCTGCAGCTCCTAAGCTTGAAAAATATATCTATATTGCTGCTGGTCTTGCAGAAGCTATGGGTATTTTCGCAGTTCTTTTAGCTTTCTTGATCTTGTTTAAATAGAAATACTTACCAAGCCCCCAAAATGGGCTTGGTAACCTAACAAAATTCCTTATGCCTCAGTTAGATATCACAACTTATTCTTCACAAATATTTTGGTTCGCGATCTGTTTCGCAATCCTTTACGCATTTGTAAGCAAAATCATTGCCCCAAGAATTACTGAAATTTTAAAAATTCGCCGCACCGTAATTGACCAAGACAATAAGGAAGCAAGTGATTTGGACGATAAAATCGTAGCACTTGAAACAAAAACTGCAGAATTAAGAAAAAACGCAACTGCAAAATATCAATCAGTTGTTGATTTAGCTGTTAAAGAAGCAAATTCACAAAGAGAAAAAACTTTAAATGAATTAAAAACAAGCTTTGAAAATATGACCTTAAAATCTCGAAACGAGATTTCAGAATTCGTAAAAAACTCCGAAGAAAAAATTGGCGAATCAATCAATACACTTAGCGCCAACATCAAAAAAGTAATTTTATAAATTTATCAGTTAAAAAATGTCTAACTTTCATTTCGACGAAAAATTTTGGCTTGCCCTAGCCTTCCTTACTTTCGTTATTCTTTTGGTAAAATTAGCCAAAAATTCCCTGATAAAATCCTTACAAGATAAATCGCAGCAGATCGCTAAAGAAATTCTCGATGCAAAAGAAATGAAAGAAAAAGCAGCAAAATTGTTAGAAAAGGCTCAGAAATATGCTCATGATTCCGAACTTTATGCACAAAAATTAATCAAGGATGCTGAGATTGAAGCTTTGCGCTTCGCTGCCGAATCAAAAAAATCAATGGAAGATGAGGTTGCTAAAAAAACTGCCGCAACTCTTGAGAGAATAAAAATGGAAGAATCAATCGCAATCAGCCAAATCAAAGAAAAAATCATCAATGGCGCAATCGCAAATTTCACTCAAGAATTTTTAAAAGATCAAAATCAATCAAGTCATGAGGCCATTAACAACAAGGCTTTACAAGATTTAGAAAAAAAGCTTCAATAACCAAAAACTCGATCCAAACACCAAAAAAACCCAAAAAAGCCATTAAAATCTTGGCTTAGCCCACCTTCTTGCCAAATCTTTAATTATTTTCATGAAATTCACCTTATCTTGGCTAAAAGAATATTTAGAAACCAAAGCCTCGCTTGAAGAAATATGCGAAACCCTTACCAATATTGGTCTTGAAGTTGAGTCAGTAGAAGATAAAGCCAAAATTTTGGCGCCATTTTCAGTAGCAAAAATCGTCGAAGCCAAAGCTCATGAAAATTCAAATAAATTAAAAATTTGTAGTGTTCAAACTGGAGATTCAGCAAATCTTTTACAAATAGTTTGTGGCGCAAGCAATGCTAGAAGCGGCATAAAAGTTGCTTATGCTCCAATTGGAGCAGTTATTCCAGCGAATCAAATGGTAATAAAAAAAGCCAAAATCGCTGGAGTTGAAAGCAACGGAATGTTGTGTTCCGCAAAAGAATTAAATATTGGCAATGAGGACTCTGGAATAATTGAGATCGCAGAAAAATGGGAAATTGGCAGCAAAATTACTGAGGTTTATGCCTTAGAAGATGCTTTAATCGAAATTAATGTTACCCCAAATCGTGGTGATTGCCTAGGAATTAAGGGAATAGCTCGCGACCTTTCCGCAACAGGAATTGGCGCATTTAAAAAATTAGAAATTACTAAAAATATTGGCGATTTTTCAATGCCATTAAAAATTGAAAATGAGGCAAAAGAAGCCTGTCCATACGCAAATTTTCGCTATATTAAAAATATCACAAATTGCGAATCACCAAAATGGCTAAAAGAAAAACTACAATCAGTTGGAGTGAATTCAATTTCAGCGATTGTCGATATCACAAACTATGTGATGCTGTGCTTAAATCGACCAATGCACGCCTACGATGCCGCTAAAATTAATTCTGACATAAAAATTCGCTATGCACAAAACGGAGAAAAATTTATCTCGCTAAAAAATGAAGAATTTGCACTTGATGAAAAAATTTTAGTAATTTCTGACGCAAAAAATATAGTTGGAGTTGCTGGGGTTATTGGCTCAAAATCTTCGTCTTGTGATCTAGAGACAAAAGAAATCTTACTAGAATCGGCATTTTTTCAACCAAACGAAATTTCTTATTCTGGTAGAAAACTAAATATTTTATCCGACGCCAGATTTCGTTTTGAGCGCGGAATTGATGCGAATAGCTGCGAAGATGGCATTAATTTGGCAACACAATTAATTTTGGAAATATGTGGCGGCGAAGCCAGTGAAATAAAGACTCTTGGTCAAAAAATTCACTCTAAAAAAATTCAATTTAACACAAATAAAATCGCTGAACTAATTGGGATTGAAGTTTCCAACCAAGAATCCTTGCAAATACTTCAGAATCTTGACTTCAATCCAGAAAAAACATCAGAAAATGAGTTAATTGCAACAATCCCAACTCACCGCCACGACATCTCTCAAGAAAATGATTTGATCGAAGAAGTAGCAAGAATTTACGGCTACAAAAATATCATCAGCAAAAAATTACCAATTATCGCCGAAACAAATTCACTAAATTTAATAAACAAAGCCAGAAGATATCTATCTTCGCAAGGAATGATAGAAACAATTAGCTGGTCATTTATCGATGAAAATTTGGCTGAAATTTTTGCTGAAAAAAATCCCCAATTAACCTTACAAAATCCAATTAGCGTTGAAATGAATCACATGAGGCCAAATTTAGCAATTGGTCTAATCGAATCTTACAAAAAAAATGTCTCGAGAAATTTTAACAATTTGTCTCTTTTTGAAATTGGAAATATTTTTGATCAAAACTCGCAAAAATTAATGATTGCCGGAATTAGAGCCGGAAAAAACAAAGATACAAATCACTATCACGACGAACGAGAATTTGATGTTTTTGATGTTAAAAAAGATTTATTAGGAGTTATTGAAATTTTTGGATTACGCCCAGAAAGCCTTCAAATTAGCGAATTGGAAGCACCAAAATATTATCACCCTCATCGCTCTGCAACTCTAAAATTAGGGAAAAATTTAATCGGATTTTTTGGCGAAATTAACCCAAAAATTGCTAAAAAATTCGATTTAAAAAATCGTATTAATATTTTTGAAATCTTCGCCGATAACTTACCAAACCAAACAAAAGCTAGCTCTCTTAAAGCTTTCTCAATTAATGATTTTCCGGTTGTTGAGCGTGATTTTGCATTTCTAGTCAATAAAGATCAGGCAGTTGGCGAGATGATAAAAACAATCCAAAACTGCGATAAGCAATTAATTAAAGAGGTGGAAATTTTTGATATTTTTAGCGGTAAAAATATCTCAGAAGATAAAAAATCAGTGGCATTAAGGGTGAAAATTCAGGCTGAAAATAAAACTATGACCTCAGAAGAAATTGAAATAATTTCACAAAAAATAATTTCTTCCGTTGCTAAATTTTATGGCGCCAGCCTTAGAGAATAAAAGACTAAATCTAAATTATTTTCGTACTTTTTTCGGCAAAGCAAAAAAAGTATTTTCACTAATTCCATCCATATCCGAAACATTAAAATTTTCCGGCGATAAATTTTTTAACTTCATTATAACTTCTTGCACCAAAACCTCTGGAGCTGATGCTCCAGCAGTTAAACCAACGACTTCTGCGTTATCCAGCCACTTTGGATCAATATCAGCTGCACCATTTATCAAATAAGATTTCAAACCACACTCTTCACCAAGATCACGCAGTCGATTTGAATTCGAACTATTTGCTGCGCCAATCACCAATAAAACATCGACCATTTTTGAAAGTTGGCGAACTGCATCTTGCCTATTTTGGGTTGCATAGCAAATATCTTTAGTTGCTAAACCACGCTGCATATTAGGAAAACGCTCTTCAAGAATGGAGACGATTTTTTTAGTATCATCTACACTCAAAGTTGTTTGTGTAACATAAGAGATTTTATCTGGGTTTTTCACCTCAACTATTCTGGCATCATTTTCATCAGTAACCAAAATAACTTCTTTTTTTACTCTACCACTTGTTCCCTCAACTTCAGGGTGTCCACGATGACCAATTAGAATAATTTCAAAGCCATCTTCTTCATATTTTTTTGCTTCACGATGCACTTTGCTAACTAAAGGACAAGTTGCATCAATTACATCTAGGCCACGCTTTATTGAATCCTCTTCAACACGATCAGAAACACCGTGAGCAGAAAATATAGTAATTGCTCCTTGTGGAATTTGATCAACTTCATCAACAAAAATTGCACCTTTTTTCTTCAGCGATTCAACAACAAATTTATTATGAACAATTTCATGTCTCACATAAACTGGAGCGCCAAATTTTTCTATCGCCTTTTCAACAGTTTCAATTGCGCGAGTAACTCCAGCGCAGAAACCACGAGGCTTCGCAAGAATTATATTCATTTAATGGAAAAATAATGAGGATAAATTTGTAAATTGTATTTCAGTATAAAGGCGGAAGTAAAATTAGGTCTTTGATCTAATAAAGACAAAAATTGAAACAACCCTAGACGAGGCTCATTAACCCCGTCCAGATTCTCATTTTCAGAAATTTCTAACCTGCGAAACCTATTTCAACCTAGCGCCAATCCTAAGCCTCAAAGCATTCAATTTAATGAATCCAGCCGCATCTTTTTGGTCATAAACTGAATCTTCTTCAAAAGTAACATGCGCTTCAGAATACAAGCTTTTTGACGATTTGCGGGCGACTACAGATGCAGAGCCTTTGTACAATTTCAAAGTCACAATACCTTCAACATTTTCTTGCGATTTATCAATTAGAGCCTGCAGCATTTCACGCTCAGGAGAGAACCAAAAACCATTGTAAATCAAGCTGGCGTAACGCGGCATTAATTCATCTTTCAAATGCGCAGCTTCACGATCCAAAGTGATTGATTCAATTGCGCGATGAGCTGTCAAAAGAATTGTTCCACCCGGAGTTTCATAAACGCCGCGTGATTTCATGCCGACAAAACGATTTTCAACTAGGTCTAAACGCCCTATTCCATTAGCACCGCCAAGCTCGTTAAGTTTAGTTAAAATTTGCGCTGGCGATAATTTTTCACCGTTAATTGCGATTGGATCACCATTTTTAAATTCGATTTCAATAATTGTGGCTTTATCTGGCGCCGCTTCTGGGCTTATTGTACGCTGATAAACATATTCTGGGGCAGATTGAGAAGGATCTTCCAAAACTTTTCCTTCAGATGAAGTATGAAGCAAGTTGGCATCAACCGAATACGGAGCTTCACCACGCTTATCTTTGGCAACTGGAATTTGATTTTTTTCAGCATAATCAATCAATTTTGTGCGCGAATTTAAATCCCACTCGCGCCATGGAGCGATGATTTTGATGTCTGGCTTGTTGGCATAGTAGGAAAGCTCGAAACGAACTTGATCATTTCCTTTTCCGGTTGCGCCATGAGCCACCGCATCGGCGCCAACCATTTTAGCGATTTCAATTTGACGCTTGGCGATCAAAGGTCGAGCAATCGAAGTTCCTAAAAGATAAACTCCTTCATAAACGGTATTGGCGCGAAACATTGGAAATACATAATCGCGCACAAATTCTTCACGCAAATCTTCAATAAAAATTTCTTTAACACCAAGTTTTTTAGCTTTCTCGCGAGCCGGTTCAAGTTCCTCACCTTGACCCAAATCGGCAGTAAAAGTTACAACTTCACAACCGTAATTTTCTTGTAGCCATTTTAAAATTACCGAAGTGTCCAAACCACCTGAATAAGCAAGAACAACTTTTTTAACTTGTTTAGTTTTCATTTGAATTTTTTAATTGATTAATAAAGATGTTTTTCTTTTCAAAAAAGCTTTCAAAGCCGCTTCCACAGCCGTTTCGCGGCAATATTTCAGAGGTAAATTAAAATGCAAATAAAAGAAATTCAGAGTCGCGAAGAAATCGCTCAAACTGCGAATATTTTAAGGCAAATTTACGAAGAACTAAATCACGAAACTTACATCGAAGATATTTTAAACATGATGCAACGCGGCTATAAAATGGCTGCGGTTTACGAAGATAAATCAATTGAAGATGGTCGTTGCATTGGCGTTGTTGGAGTTCGCATCATTCGAAAACTTCACTATGGAAAGGCGATTGAAATTGAAGATTTTATGATTGATCGCAAAAAACGCGGAATTGGCGTTGGAAAAATGCTGATTCGTTGGGTTGAATGGCAGGCTTTAAATTTCGGCTGTCATAAAATTATCGGCAATCTTGAGAGTAAAAGACTAGAATCGCAGCGCATTTTTTCTCGCGAAAAATTTAATCTTGAAGGCTTCTTTTTTTGCAAAAACTGCTAAGATGAAACACAAAAAACGCAGCAACTTAAAATATAATTTTCGCAAATATTGCGTAATTCCATTGAAAATTTTCCGCATTGCAGTTGTTGACACAATTCGACAAGACGGCGTTGAGCATGCTGGATATTTAGCATTTTTGAGCATTTTATCTCTTTTCCCTTCTTTGATTTTTTTAATTTCAATTGCACAATTTTTTGATGCCTTTGGCGATGGTGCAAATTTAATTAACACCATAATTTTAAACGCCCCAAAAGAAGTCTCAGAAGCCTTGGCACCAAGAATTAATGAAATCATTTCTGGACCACCGCAAGGCCTTTTAACAATTGCAATTATTGGTGTGATTTGGACAGCCTCATCATCAGTTGAAGGTTGTCGCACAATCTTAAATCGCGCTTATCGTGTAGCCTTTCCTCCACCTTATATTTGGCGGCGTTTCATCAGCATTTTAGAATTTTTTGTGATAATTTTAACAATAATTAGCGGCGTGATTATTTTTGTTATTGTGCCAAATTTTTTTCACGAAATTGAGAAAAAACTTTTTGTACAAAACTTTGATTTTGATTTGAAGTATTTACATGAAATCATGATTTTTTTACTCCTAAACCTTACAACCTCGCTGCTTTATTTCGCATTACCAAATGTTAAACAAAAATTCTCACAAACAATTCCTGGCTCAATTTTAACTGTTCTTTTGTGGGTAATTTTGGCTAAAATCTTCATTATTTACATCGAAGATTTTCAGCAATTTAGCTTAATTTATGGATCCCTAGCCGGCTTTATCGCGGCATTAATTTTTTTCTATCTAATCAGCTTAGCCTTCATTTTCGGCGCAGAATTCAATTACCACTTTCATCGCACTTACAAAATCTTTCTGCGAAATTCAAATTATAAATAGCCGTGAGAAAAATTTCTTGGCCCGATTTTAGCGGCTATCGCAATATTGATTTAGGGCTATCGAGAGTTTACGAGCTTTTGGCTCGACTTGACAATCCACATCTAAAAATCCCACCAGTAATTCACATCGCTGGAACAAATGGCAAAGGCTCAACTTTAAGCTTTTTAAAACAAATTTTTATTGAATCTGGTTTAAAAGTTCACAGTTACACATCGCCACATTTAGTTAATTTCAACGAAAGAATTACAATTTGTAACGAAGAAATATCTGATGAATTTTTGGAGGAAAATTTACAGCTATGCAAAAAAGCTGCGGAAATTGCGCCAAAAATTCCTGTAACTTTTTTTGAAGGAATAACGGTTGCCGCCTTTTTAGCATTTTCAAAAGTTAAAGCCGATATCTTACTTCTTGAAACTGGAATGGGCGGAAGGCTTGATGCCACAAATGTTATACCACAAATTTTAGCCGCCGTAATAACACCAATTTCTTTCGATCACACCGATTTTTTAGGAAATAATTTAAGTCAAATTGCTTTTGAAAAAGCTGGAATCATTAAGGAAAATTGCCCAGTTTTTGTAGCGAAACAGAAAAAAACTGCACTTGAGACCATTAAAAATCAGGCCAAAATCAAAAAATCTGAAATATTCATTTTGGACAAAGATTTTAAAATAACGAAAAGCCGCAAAAATTTTACGCTATCATTTGGCGAGCAAAAAATTACCCTTCCAAAACCAAAAATGATTGGAAATCATCAAATTGAAAACGCCTCTATTGCCTCTTTTATAGCCATCTCGCAACAAAAATTTGCAATCAATTTAAAACAAATTGCCACAGCTTTAGAAAAAACTTTTTGGCCAGCAAGATTACAACAAATTAACAATGGTAAATTTCGACAAAATTTACCAAAAAACTACGATATTTTTCTTGATGGAAGCCATAATTTACAAGGCGCAGGGACAATTTATAAATTCTTAAGAAAGAATGTTGATAAAAAAATTTATCTGATTTTTTCGATGCTAAAAGACAAAGATTGTCAAAATTTTCTTAAAAAAATCTCTGACCAAGTTGATCATTTATTCGCCTTAGAAATTCCAAACGAACCAAAATCTTTAAAAACCAAAGAGATAAAAGAAATTTGCGAGAAAGTTGGTATAAAAGCTCAGGAAAGCGCAAATTTTGACGAAGCTTTTGTGAATATTTTAAAGAAAAATAAAGATTCGAAGGAGAGTTTAATTTTAATTTGCGGATCTCTCTATTTGGCTGGAAGTTTTCTTGCTGAAAATAAATAAAAAGCGCCGTTCAATCATTTGAAAATTGAATTAATTGCGGCGCCGAAATAAGAAAATTAAAGGATATATGTTAAGAAGTGAGTAACGCAAAGAAAGTCAATTGTCATTGCAATTGAAACATTACTCCATTTTGTAAAAGGCTCTTTTAGTAAAAGTTTTCGCATAATTTTTTTAGGCAATTCTTGCCGCGCCTTAATTTGCATCATTTTCTTTTCAGATTTAGTTAATTTTGGTTTTTTTGGCCGCGACTTCCTCAAAACATAAATATGCCAACAAAAATAAATAACCGAAACAAATGATAAAATAAAATCAAACCACGCAATATTTGACTTAATGATCAAAGGATTAATCAGAAAATAAGAGGCCAAATAAGCCAATCCACCCCACCAAAATAGTAAATTTTTTTCTGACTCACTTCCTGACATTGCATTTCGGAAAGAGTTACGAATTTTTTCTAACATATAAATTACTTTTTATCTTTTTCGATTGCGTATTTAGCGCCTTCCCAAGGCATTTCAAAATCAAAATTACGAAATTCTTGCATCAATTTCACCGGCTCATAAATCACCTTTTTACGCTCTTCGCAATAACGAACTTCTTTATAACCAGTTACTGGAAAATCTTTACGCAAAGGATGCCCTTCAAAACCATAATCTGTAAGGATTCTGCGTAAATCCGGATGACCATCAAATTCAATGCCGTACATGTCAAAAGTTTCACGCTCAAACCATCCAGCGGCGCTAAAAATCGGAGTTGCAGTTGCAACTTTTTCACCATCATTAAGGGCAACTTTAACAGTGATTCGATTATTCAATTTCAAACTCAAAAGATTGTAAATTACCTCAAATCTAGGCGACCTAACTCCAAGCATGTCAGCACCAAAAACATCAAGCAAAACTTTAAATGATAAGCTTTTGTCATCACGCAAAAATTGTAAAAATGAAATTATTTTTTCAGCTGGGATATAAATGACTAAATTATTGAAAGAGATTGGATCAACAATGTTAGCTTCGGCAAAATTTGCTTTGATATATTCCGCTTGTAATTGAAGGTTCTGATTCATTTGATTGATTTTAATTAACGCTTAAATCTGCCAGTTCTTTTGATTTTTCTTTGCAACACCAAAACTCCATAAAGCAAAGCTTCTGCTGTTGGGGGGCAACCAGGAACATAAACATCAACCGGAACCACCCTATCGCAACCCCTAACAACCGAGTAAGAATAGTGATAATATCCACCACCATTGGCGCAGCTTCCCATTGAAATAACATATCTTGGTTCAGCCATTTGATCGTAAACTTTACGAAGAGCCGGAGCCATTTTGTTAGTTAAAGTTCCAGCAACAATCATCACATCCGATTGACGAGGGCTAGGACGAAATATTAAGCCAAAACGATCCAAATCATAACGACTTGCGGCAGTTTGCATCATCTCAACAGCGCAACAAGCCAAACCAAAAGTCATTGGCCAAAGAGAGCCGGTGCGAGCCCAATTCACAAGTTGATCAATTTTTGCCGTTACAAAACCACGATTCGAGGCCTCGAAATCGTTTAAAACAACATCTTGATTTGGATTGCTTAAAATACTCATTTTTATCTCCATTCTAGCGCGCCGCGCTTCCATTCATAAATAAAACCAAGGGTCAAAAGACTCAAAAAAACCATCATCGACCAAAAACCAAAAACACCTATTTTACTTAAAGACACCGCCCAAGGAAAAAGAAATGCAATTTCGAGATCAAAAATAATAAATAAAATCGCAACCAAATAAAACTGAACATCGAATTCATTGCGAACCCTGCCTTCTCCCTCAAAACCACACTCATAAGGAGATAGTTTTTCAGAATCTTTTGTTCTTTTGTTTAAAATAAAAGGGATCACCAAAATCACCAAAGAAAGTCCAATTGCTACAGCTAAAAATATTAAAATTGGGACATATTGGGAAGAGACTAAATCGGCGCTATAAACAACTTGTTTTGCTGCCTCAGTTGCAGCAACAACAGGCTGCTCTGAAGTTTGAATATTATCCATTTTGCAGATTGTAATTTAAGAAAATCGTCAATATTTTTGGGGGGAAATTTTCCCCGCAAAATATATTTCATATCCACAAAATCAATTCAAAATAAGCGCATGATCGCAGAAACTTATACGGCTTTAGTTACGCCTTTTAAAAATAACAAAATAGACGAAGAATCGCTTATAAAATTAATAGAATTTCAAATAAAAAATGGGGTTAGCGGAATAGTTCCATGCGGCACAACAGGAGAATCACCAACCCTTTCGCACGAGGAACATAATTTAGTGATTGAATTATGCGTTAAAATAGCGCAAGGCCGAGTAAAAATAATGGCAGGAACTGGCTCTAACTCAACCGAAGAAGCCGTTATGATGACCAATCATGCTAAAAAAGTTGGAGCAGATTCATGTTTAGTTGTTGCTCCATATTACAATAAACCAACAGCCGAAGGTATATTTCAGCACTACAAAGCTTTAAACGAATGCAACATTCCCCTCTATATTTACAATGTTCCAGGTCGTAGTGTTATAAATATTTCTGATGATAATTTGGCCAGAATATCAGAATTAGAAAATGTTGCTGGCATTAAAGATGCCACTGGCGACCTAGCAAGAGTTGCCACAATGCGTCAAAAAATTAAAAAACCATTCTCTTACTTGTCGGGAGAAGATATGACTGCAGTTGGATTTAACGCGATGGGCGGAAATGGTGTAATTTCAGTAACTTCAAACATTGCGCCAAAGCTGGTTAGTGATCTACAAAAAGCAACTCAAGTTGGTGATTATGAATTAGCTCGCCAAATCCAAGATAAACTTACCAATTTACATGATGTAATGTTTTGCGAAACCAATCCAATTCCAGTAAAATATGCTGCAAGTTTAATGGGTTTATGCAGCGCAGAAACTCGTCTTCCTTTGGTTACACCATCGATTTCTGCACAAGAAAAAATTGCCGCTGAAATGAAAAAGTTAGGCCTAATTTAGAAATTAGCCTAACTTGAAATTGCAATAATCTTAAAACTTACGCCATAAAGTTACCTTCAACTACCAACTTCTTTTTCTTTTTTTTGCTAATTGCCAAAACCTCACGCTGAGGAACTGAAATGGTAATTTTATTCTCCTTAAGCTTCTGCCAAATATTTAACATAACTTCACTTTTCGGCTTCATTCTGCCCTCAATTATATCATTAATCCAAAAATAGAGCACGAATTTCACATCATATTCACCAAAATCAGTAATATAACATTCTGGCTCTGGATAACTAATGCAGCGATCATTTTCGATAGCACAAGCCAACATCACATCTCTAGTTTTAACCAAATCAGAATTTTGCGCCACGCCAATAGTTATTTCGATACGAGCCCTATTATTTGAATAAGTCCAATTGCTAACTTTATTAATGATAAATTCTTCATTCGGAACCATGATTTCTTTACCATCAAAGCACTCTATTAGGGTGTAACGACCACTAAATTTCTTCACAACGCCAAAAATATTACCATTATCTATTTCTACCCAATCGCCAATTTCGATCGATTTTTCGATTAGTAAAATAATGCCACTAATAAAATTTGAGGCAATTTTCTGCAAACCAAATCCAATTCCCACACCAATTGCACCACCTAAAACCGCCAAAGTTGTCATATCAACTCCAAAGGTTTTCAACAAAACAACACCAATTACGCAATAACTTATTATGTCGATAATTTTGCTAATAATATTCTTGGTACTCGATTTAATTTCTTTGCTATTTTCAATCAAAGCTTTGGCTTTTCGGCTAACTAAATTTGACAACCAAAGTAACATCAGAATTACAATAAAACCCTTCAAAATCAGATAAATTGAAAGGCGGAAACTGCCAATTTCAAAATCATATTGATCGAGATAAAAAATAGCACTTTCAAGCAATCCAAAAACATTCAAAATTACTGCCGGAACGAGAACAAAACCGGCACTATTCGCAAAAAACTTACTATCAGCTGAAATTCTTACAAAACGCAAAAATATGAATAAACCAATCAAGCTTGATGTTAAATTAAAAAGCAGATTTTCTTTAGAAAATTGCAAATAAACCACATTGCTTAGAAGCAATAAAATAAAAGCTGAAGCTGGGTAAAATATTGGCAATAAATAACGATTTATTAATCGATATAAAGCGATATTATGTTTTCGCGTTTCAACAATTTTTTTTGCCAAAAAAAAGCGCTTTATTACGACCGAAAAAACATAAGCCGCAATAAAGCATCCAGAAATTAACAAAGATTGCAGATAAAAATTTGGATCAGAAATAGCTTTTGTAGTTATCGAAAAAATTTTCTCAAAATTAAATTCTGCAGTCATTTTTCCTCCGATTTTTATTCACCTTGACCAGAACTATAGCCAGCTTTTCCATCAAAAAGATAAAGCCCCTCATATTTTACAAAATCGAATTTTTGCGCATTCATTTCGCTCAGCATTTCAATAATTTTTAACTGCGAAATTGACTTATTTGCATCAATAATTTCGCCACTTGATTTGCCCGTAATTCCCTTTCCAACAAAGCGTAAAACGGTGAGACCTTTTGAATAATTTGGCATCATATGTTTATCGCTCAAAGGCCACAATAACAGGCCTTTCGCGCTAATCATTTTTATTTCAAGATCTTCATTTTCCATCGATTTCAGCTTAAGTAACAGCGACTCAAAATCACTTGACCAATCAATGAATAAATCAAAGCCAATTAAAGATTTTTTAGCGATTGGCGCCTCATTTACCGAAATAATCTGATTTCTTTTTTCGCCATTTTCTTGCGCAGAAACTTGCAGTTTTGGAAGTTTATTTGGCTCATAACCAAGATTTTCAATAACAGCTTTAGTAAATTCACGCGTACCAACCTTTTTTTTGCTATTTTTTTCATTGAAAATATCAGCAGTGTGAATTCCGTCTTCAATCGTTTTATATAAAGCGTTACGAATTTTTGCGGCTATTGAAGGCTGACCAACATGAATCAACATCATCACCGCCGCCTGAATCAAGCCAGTTGGATTAGCAATATTCTTGCCAGCAATATCAGGAGCCGAACCATGAATTGCTTCAAACATCGCATATTCAGAACCAATATTAGCTGAACCAGCTAAACCAACAGAACCAGAAGTTTCAGCCACAACATCAGAAATAATATCGCCATATAAATTCATCGTTACCACCACATCAAAAATTTCTGGCTTGGCGGCAAGACGCGCCGTTCCAATATCTATAATATAATGATCATTTTGAATTTGCGGATATTGCGCAGCGATTTCATCAAAAACTTTATGAAAAATCCCATCAGTCATTTTCATAATATTATCTTTCGAAAAACAGCTCACTTTCTTGCGATTATTAGCAACTGCATATTCGAAAGCATAACGAATAATTTTTTCACATCCTTCGCGAGTAACCAACTTTAAACATTGATAAGTTTGATCGGTTTGACGGTGCTCAATTCCAGCGTAAAGATCCTCTTCATTTTCACGAATTATCACCACATCCATCTCAGGAAATTTCGTTACCACAAAAGGATAAAAAGAAGAAATTGGGCGCACATTAGCAAAAAGACCCAACTTTTTTCGCATTGTTACATTTAGACTTTTGTAACCGCCGCCTTGTGGGGTTGTAATTGGCGCTTTAAGGATAACTTTACTATTTGCCAAATCTTGCCAAGCCGAAGGCATTAAGCCCGAATTAAAACCCTTTTCATAAATATTTTTACCAACCTCAATAACGCTAAAATTCAAATCAGCTTTTGCCTCTTTCAAAATTTCAATTGCACTTTCCATAATTTCTGGCCCGATGCCATCGCCATAAGCGATTGTAATAGTTTTAGTCATTGTGATTAATTTAATTTTAACAAATTTAGTCTAAAATTTTCTGGCTTTTGCACTGATAAAAAAAGTAGGATTAGAGCCAATTAAGATCTTAAAAACAAAACAACACTGCAACAAAAATGTTATATTTTAAACTACTTGAGATTCGTAGAAATATTGAAGAAGGGCGAATTTTTTACGGCAAAAAATTAGAAATTTTTTTAATTAAAAAAGCTTTGCGACTAAAAAGTTTTATCAACAAACAAATTTCACAAAAATCGACGGCATTTTTTGGAACATTTTTTATAATTTTATCGAGCATTTTCATCTCATCAAATCGCTATCTTGGGCCCGATTCATCAGCTTATTTTCTTGGCCTAAAAAAAGATGCCTCGCCGCTTTTTTTAAAAATAATTTTCGCTATAAATTTTCTAGCAAATCACTTTTCCATTCACGCTGAAATTATTGCCACTTTTTTAGCAAATTTAAGCGGCATAATATTACTAATAATTTTTTATAAGAACCTTTCAAAATCAGAAATAGCAAAGAACCAAGCCATTTTTAATTTAACTATTTTTGCCGTTGCAATTGGATTCTTTCTGCGTGTTTTTACTTTAGATTTTAACGAATTCTTCACCACATCAACCTGCCTTTTATTTTTGGCATTAAGCTATTTTTCTTACCAACTTTTAGATCAAAAATCTTTACAAAAATTCGATTTTTTAGCCATAAATTTTATCTCATTTTTGTTAATCTCGTTTGATCTAAAATATTTGTTTTTAATTGTAATTTTTGAAATTTTTAACTTAGCCAAATCCCGCGATTTTACTAATCTGGCATTAAAAAACATCGCAGCAATTTACGCCATTTTTGGTAATTTTTTTTATTACGAAAAAGACATTTTTGATAAAGAAATTTTTTACCAAATTAGCCAATTCGATGTCGCTCCAATCGTTATTTTGATGTTAATTTTTCGATCTTTTCTGCAGAAAAATCCCTTTTTGACTAAATTTTATTTACTCAATTTGGCTGCAATTCTTATTGCTCTATCATCTCCCAGCCTAGCTTACGATAAGCGTTTCATAATTTTCTCTCTTTCGGTTCCAAGCCTGATTTTACTTGCTTACTTCCTGCTCAAGGAACGGAAAATTCTTTGGGTAAAAGATTGGGTTATTTTGTTTTTACTAATTTTTTTACCAAATTTTGCTCTAGAAAATTTCAGTAAATTTTTTGCCGATTTAATAATTTTTTGGTGGGTTTTTGTTTTGTGGCACAATTTTTCTTGGCATAAAATTGATGCGAAAAATCAAAAAATTAACCAAGAATTTTTTGCCAATTTTTTTTGGCTTAGAAATATTAAATCTATTTTCTGTTTTGGCATTTTAAGCCTTATCAGCATTCGATTTATCGCCAATTATAATGTAGATTTCTTGATCTGGCTTTGTTGTTTAATTTTATTTTTCTGCTTCGTTTCCTTTAGTGAAAAAGTTCATAAAATTTCATTTAATGATAAAAATTTTTCACGCTTTAAGGCGCGAATTGTGATTTTTTTATTTGGTTATTTATCGGCTCTTCATTTTGATGCCATTTTTGCGAATGAAAACTTTTCTAATGCCGCCTTAAGAAATCCAAATTTTATCAGCAATCAAATCAATCAAACCATAATTAAATCAAACTCTCTAAACAGTGAAATAACTTTCATTTCTTCTGACTTTTCAGACTATTCTTCGTTATTTTTTCACCTTGGTAAAAATAACAATTTTAACGATTTAGAAAGCTTAAAATTACGCCTAAAAAACAAAGAAAATAAATTGATTTTTGTTGAAGATGACGAATGTCGAATTGGCTTTATTGAAGAATATTCGCGCGATAAAGAATTCGCAAAAATTTTCTCACAAAATTACACTTTTTTGAATCGAATTTTTGAGAGCTCAGAAAAAAAAGTTGAGGCACATTTTTTTTCCGACAAAGAATTGGAATATTACGAAAAAGCTTTAGGGCAAAACATAGAAAAAATTAGCCGCGATATAGATGTTTACATCCGCAAATAAAAATCCTCCTTCCAAAAACTCAAAAGGAGGATTATAAAAAATTATTTCTTAACTAATTTAGCTTACAAAATCATAGTTCCAGCGCCACTTTCGGTAAAAATTTCCATCAATAAAATATTTTCTACCGCGCCATTTAAAATGTGAGCACTACCAACTCCGGCATTAAGCGAATTCAGGCAAGTTTCCACTTTTGGAATCATGCCACCAGTAATAATGCCATCATTTATCATTTGCTTTGCCACTGAAGAATTTAAATGACTTACCAATTCACCATTTGGCAACAAAACGCCATCAACATCAGAAAGAATAATTAGTTTTGAAGCTTGCATTGCTGAAGCAATCGCTCCGGCAGCAGTATCAGCGTTGATATTGTAAGTTTCTCCATTATCGCCAATGCCAATTGGGGCAATAACTGGAATAATATCTGAATCTTCAAACACACTCAAAACTTCTGGATCAACCAAATAAGGCTCACCAACAAAACCAAGATTAAGAATTTTTTCGATATTTGAATCAGGATCTTTTTTTGTTCTGGTTAACTTTTTGGCGCGAATCAAATTACCATCTTTGCCGCAAATTCCAATTGCCTTGCCAGAAGCGGCATTAATTTCCTTCACAATCGTTTTGTTAATTGAGCCAGCCAAAACCATTTCCACAACATCAACAGTATCAGAATCGGTAACGCGAAGACCATCCACAAAAGATGATTTAATATTTAACTTATTCAACATTTGACCAATTTGCGGCCCGCCGCCATGAACCACGATTGGATTAATTCCAACCTGTTTTAACAATACCACATTTCGTGCAAAATTTTTTAAATTATTGTCACCACCCATCGCCGAACCGCCGAATTTAATCACAAAAGTTTCACCAGCAAATTTTCTCATATAAGGCAAAGCCTCGCACAGTATTTCCGCTTTATGCGCCCATTGACGACGATTTTGCTCTTTTGCAGAAAGATCTGCGGTATTTTTTTCAGTCATGTTTTTGTGATTAAGAATTTCTGGGGAAAATTTAGGAAAATTAACCTTTCAAGCTGCGTAAAAGGCCTGAAAAAGAGGGGTCAGTTTTTTATTTTTTTAGCAATTTTAATCAAGAAAGTTTTTAAATTTAGCACCAATTAACGCCGAAATTTTTATTTCGAATTATAAGTTTTTTTAATTTTCAAAAAAATTTTGCCAATTTAAAAAACTCAGCAAATTTTAACTTTAAATCACGCCAATGAAAATTGCCTTTACAATCGCTCTAGCCTTCATTTTACAATCTTCAATCGCTCTCGCTGAAGAAAAAGAAATTCAAATAAAAATTCAAAATCACAAATTCGAACCAGCCGAAATCAATGTTGCGTCAGGAGAAAATTTCAAACTCATTATTGAGAATCTTGATAAAACAGCAGAAGAGTTTGAAAGCCACGACCTCAAAAAAGAAAAAATGGTCATGGGTGGTAAAAAAATTACTTTACCAATCAAGGCTCTAAAGGCGGGAGAGTATAAATTTTTTGGCGAATTTAATCCAAAAACTGCACAAGGAAAAATAATCGCAAAATAAAGCAGCCTCAAATCAACCAAACTCAGCAACCAAAAAGCAAAAACCATCACAAATTCAATTGTAAAAAGCGCCTCAATTTAACTTTGAAGAGATATCATTCACGATTTTTTCAACAATATTTTCATTCACCAAAACCACCTCAAGAGCTTTTTTTGCAAGGCTTTGCGCTAGCTGTTTATCGCGCAAAAATTCTGCAACTTTCTCTTCTAATTGCTCTTTTGATTTAACGATCACGCAAGAATTTTTCTGCTCTAACTCGCTGTAAATATCTTTAAAATTGAAGATTTTATCACCAGAAATAATAGCGCAATTTAGCTTTATTGCCTCAAAAGGATTATGTCCACCAACCTCAGCCAAAGAGCCGCCGATAAAAGCAAAATCGGCCAAAGAATAAAACATTCCCAACTCACCCAAACTGTCAGCTAAATAAAAATCAGTTTGCGCCGAAATATGATCTTTTTTACTACGAATTGCATATTTTGAAGCACCGAAAATTTTAACAATTTCCTCAGCGCGATTCGGATGTCGCGGCACAATTATTGTCAAAAGATTGGGGAAATCATTTTTTAAATTTTGATGAATTTCTACAATTTGCTCTTCTTCACCTTTATGCGTACTAACCGCGATAAATAAGGCTCTATCCATTATTTTTAGCCTCAATTTATCAAATTCATTTTGATCAAAATCTAAATTATTTGCCTGCGATTTTAGATTACCAAAATACATTACTGGCTTTTTAGTTAATTTTGAAATGCGCTCTTGGTCATTTTTACTTTGCGCATAAATTTCTTCAAATTGGTCAAAAATTTTTACACCCAAAAACTTTGCCAAACTCCATCTTGTAAGAGACCTTTCTGATAATCGCGCATTAACCAAAAATGTTGGAATATTCCGTTCTTTCGCCTCAAAAAGCATGTTTGGCCATATTTCCGACTCAACAAAAATAGCCAAATCTAAAGACCAATAATTAAAGAAATTTTGCACACAAAAATAAGAATCTATCGGCAAAAATTGATGAATTACCCTTCCTTTAAATTTAGTTATTTTTTTTTCGATAATTGCCGCCGAAGTTAGCGTGGTTGTAGTAAATAGAATGTTAGCTCGACTGAATTCTTGCAGCAATTTTTCAACCAAAATTAATGCTGAATTACTTTCGCCAACGCTAACGGCATGAACCCAAATCATGCCACCTGCGGGACGATGAATTTTAGAAATTCCGAATCTTTCTTTAAGGCGTTTTTTATCCTCTTTCTTTTTGTAAACGCGCCAAAATAAATAAATTTCCAAAAATGGATAAAGAGCTACGGAAAGAATCTGATAAATGAACATAAAATGTTAAAAGCCTCCAGCGGATTTAATAAAAAAATTCTTCAATTTTGGCATTTTATTAACTAAGCCCAAACCTATATCACGAAAAGCTGCAACCGTCAAACTTTTAGTTTCGAAAACTGAATTTAAAATATCAGTTGCAACAAGCATTTTTTTGGCATTTCGACGCGCTTTTTTATTGTAAGAATGCAATAAATTTTCTGACGAAATATCGCCGCCATTAAAAATAATTTTCTCAATTTCATCACATAAAATTTTAATGCCAGCAATCGCCAAATTAAAACCCTGACCAGCGATTGGATGAACACCACAAGCGGCATCGCCAATTAAAAGCATTTTTTCATAAAAGAATTTTTCTGCCTCAACTGCAATCAAAGGATAGGAAAATTTTTGCGAAATAACCTGAATTTCGCCCAAAATATTTTCCATTTTTCCTGTAAGTTGATGAATAAAATTTTCTTCATCCAAGGATAAAATTCCTTGCGCCAACTCATCGCGCGCAATCCAAACAATTGATGACTGATTTGGATTTTTTAACGGCAAAATAGCCAAAGGACCACCACGCAAAAACTTTTCCCAAGCAATATTTTTATGCGGAATTTGATGAGAAATATTAAATACAATTGCAGTTTGCTGATATTTTTTAACCGAAGTATGAATTTGAAAAATCTCACGAAGCTTAGAAAAACGACCATCACAGGCGAGTAATAATTTAGCACTTAAAGTTTGATTATTGTCTAATTTGACTCTTGCGCATTTTTTTTCCTGAAATTCCCCATCACATCCAAAATTATCAAAACTAATTTCTTCATAAGAGTTTGGCGCAAAAACTGTAATATTTTTTTTCTGCAAAATTTTATCGCGCAAAGCGTTATGAATATGGTGATTCTCAATAATTTGCCCCAAATCTCCACCAACTTTTTCACCTAAAAAATCGAGAATAAAAGGTGATTTCTGATCAGTAATTTTAATATCCGAAATAATTCCAGCCTCACTTTGCAAGAAATCATAAATTTCAATTTCTTTAAAAAATTGCAACGAAACCGCTGAAATTGCGTAAGCGCGGCCATCACCTTTACGGCTAAATTGTAAAATATTCTGTTTTTCAACAATCGCAATTTTTAAGTCAGGCGAAACTTGCGTCAAAGCAAGTGCTGCCGTCATGCCCGCAAATGATCCACCGATGATAATGATGTCGAAATTCATTTTAGTTTTTTGTTTTTAATAATTTGAACATCTTGCCATCTTCAACAATCATTTTCAGTTGGTGACAATTTGTCACCAACTGACTTCCATCCGCTGCCAGCCTCTCTTTGAGTTTATTCCAACATTTACGCGCCTTCTGAAATTCAGGTTGTTCAGTGAGTGCCGCCACAACATCGACTATCGAGAAAAACCACTTCTGTGATTTTTCATCAAAGTGGCGACGGATTTTAAATTTTTCAAAAATGGTGAGATTTTTCATGGTGAGAAAAATTGAGTTTAAGGGTTTTTAAATCATATTTTTTGGATCAACCCAAAGATTGAATTGTTCTTCTGTAACCAATCCAGAAGCGATTGCGGCCGCTTTTAGAGTTGTTCCTTCTTTGTGAGCTTTTTTGGCGATTTTAGCGGCTGAGTCGTAACCGATGTAAGGATTTAGCGCGGTTACTAACATTAGAGATTGTTCGAGAAGCTGAGTGATGCGTTCGCGATTGGCCTCAATTCCAACTAAGCATTGATCGATGAAGCTGTTGATTCCGTCGTTGAGCAAGTTGATCGATTCGATGACATTTCTGATAATCATCGGACGGAAAACATTTAATTCAAAATGCCCGTTTGAGCCGCCTACAGTTACGGCGACATGATTTCCCATCACTTGGCAGGCGATCATTGTCAGCGCTTCGCATTGAGTTGGATTTACTTTTCCTGGCATGATTGACGATCCCGGTTCGTTTTCAGGAAGGCTGATTTCGCCCAGGCCGGAGCGAGGTCCAGAAGCCAAGAAGCGAATGTCGTTGGCGATTTTCATGCACGAGGTTGCGAGTGAATTTAATGCGCCAGAAAAGTTCACTAACTCGTCGTTACAAGCCAAAGAAGAGAATTTATTTGGATTAGTTAAGAATTTATCTTGTTTGATCGTTGAAACTTCGGTGATTTTTTCGGCAAATTTTTCGGCAAATTTTGGATGACAATTAAGTCCCGTTCCAACCGCTGTGCCGCCTTGCGCCAAATAACAAACTGATTTGATTGAAGATGAGATGAAGTTGATCGCCATTTCAATTTGATGGCGATAAGCGCCGAATTCCTGACCCAAAGTTACTGGCGTTGCATCTTGTGTGTGCGTGCGGCCGATCTTGATGATGTCGTTAAATTCTTTTTCTTTTTTGCCGAGTTCATTTGCAAAGCGAACGAGAGTCGGCAACAATTTTTCGTAAGTGGTCAAAACTGCCGCAACGTGCATTGCCGTTGGGAAAGTATCGTTTGAACTTTGTCCTAAATTTACGTGATCATTTGGATGAACTGGCGATTTTCCGCCTTTTTGGCCAGTGACTTTTTCGTTGGCAACTGAAGCGACAACCTCATTCACATTCATGTTGGTTTGAGTGCCAGAGCCAGTTTGCCAGACAACAAGCGGAAAATGATTTTCGTAAAACCAGTCAAATTTCGCGAGAATTGTGTCAACCGCATCAACAATTTTATCAGCCAAATCTGGCAAGAATTTTTTAAATTCAGTCGAGCTTGGATCAGCCGCCATCAACTCTTTATTCGCAAGGGCTGCAGCTTTTTTTACCAACAACATCGCATGCACAACTTCTTTTGGCATTTTGTGGCCCGGATTGTGATTTTGGATTGGAAAATTTTGCACCGAGCGTTGTGTTTGTGCAGCGTAATAAGCATCGGCGGGAACTTTGATTTCGCCAAAAGAGTCAGATTCAATACGGAAATTTTGAGTCATAATTTATATTTTTGGATTAATATCGCAGATTTTGAGAAACTCTATCGGATCAAGGCTGGCCTTGCCAATCAAGAATCCATCAACATTTTCTACAGTTAAAATTTCTGCAGAATTTTTTGAATTTACCGAACCACCGTAAAGAACAAAAAAATGGTCAATTTTGTCGCCAAAAAACTCATGAACAACTTTTCTAATAAAATTTACCATCTCTTCAATTTGCGCTAATGTTGGTACAACGCCCGTTCCAATTGACCAAATTGGCTCATAGGCAATTACCAATCTTTCAAAATTAACATCGCGCGGAATTGAGTGCAAAAGTTGCTCACGCACAAAATTTAAATGATTATTAGCGTCGCGAACCTCTTTATTTTCACCAATACAAAGAATTGGGTTTAAATTATTTTTCGCTGCAATAGCGAGTTTTTTAGCCACAATTTCATTTGATTCGCCATGACAAGATCTTCTTTCGCAATGACCTAAAATAACATATTCACAGCCAACTTTTGTTAGCATATTTGCACTAACATCTCCCGTAAATGAACCACTTTCTTCATGATGACAATCTTGCGCTCCCAGATGAATTGGGCGATCGCGCAACAAAACCTCGTTCAATTCTTGTGGCGTAAATTCATCAGCTGGCTTGCCAGTTTCTTTAACCAAAATTTCGAAATATTTCAAAGAATCTTCCATTAATTCAGTATCGAAATAATCGAGCAAAAAAACTGGTGGACAAACAACAATCTCCTTATCTTTGAGATTGCGCGAATTATATAAAAAATTACGAAAAAACACATCAAGCCATTCGTCTGTTTCGTCGAAAGCGTGATTCATTTTCCAATTTGCAACAAAAAATTTCATATTTAGTTAATTATTTTTTCTAATTCCTTACCAAATAAATCATAGCGCCAGCTCGATTTTATTTTTGGCAAAATTTCTTTCTTTTGAATTATTTGCTTTAGATCAGAATTATTAATCAAAAATTGCTCTTTAAGCCCCGAATTATTTGCAATTAAGGCAATTTCTTCTTTGGCCTTATTATAAATTTCTTTTTGCAAAGAATCGCTTATGAAGCTTTTTGGCTTTGGCTGTTCAATCGCATCAACTTCTTCTAATTCAATTATTTCTCTAACTTTTTTTGCGAGATTTGGATTAATTTTTGGAAGAATTTTTTTACTGCAAACCATCTTTTCAATTACCTCGTCACGAATTACGCGCCGCCTTGGCACATCTAGTTTTTTCGCCCATTCCTCACGCAAAAGTACCAATTTTTTTATCATTTCAATTTGCGAAGCAGTTTTATTTTTAATGATAAAATTTTTCATTAAAGAGTCTTCTGACTTACAAAAAACTAGCTCAAAAAAAGAATTCATTTCTTTTTGAAGCCATATGAAGCGGTTATTTTTTACAATTTCTTGCAAAAGATTTTGATAAATTTCATGCAAGAAAAAAACATCAAGCAAGGCATATTTTATTTGTTCATTTTTAAGCGGACGCACTTGCCAATCGCTTCTTTGCTGATCTTTATCAAGAGTTTGTTTAAAAAAAACTTTCACCAAATTGGAATAACCGCAACCGTAATCATAACCGCAAAAATTCGCCATTATTTGCGTATCAAAAACTGAGTTTGGCAATAAATGAGATTTGTAAAAAAATATTTGCAAATCTTGCATTGATGAATGGAGAATTTTGATAATATTTTGATCGGCAATTAATGCGTAAAACTCTTGTAAATCAAGGCCGCACAAACAATCAATAATATAAAGAAATTTCTCTCCATTGGAATCAAGAACAGCTATCTGAATTAGAGATAAAATTGGATAATATGTTGATTCTCTGGTGAATTCAGTATCAAGAGCAAAAATTTTTTCCTGTCTAATTTTAACAATAAGCGAGGCCAAATCTTCCTGATTTTTAATATAAAAATTTTCGGAATTTTTAAAAAACATC
>JACCDX010116599.1_pt1 | contig 26736 bp, 26 predicted proteins | sample 7449681 | NCBI WGS metagenome assembly JACCDX01 (sample SAMN15323450, study PRJNA562643) | freshwater metagenome | isolation source: river surface water | place: USA:Blue River Watershed | collected 2017-08-18
CGCAAGCGCCAGATCAACCAGTCCACCTGCAACAAGGACTTTTCTTGCGTGAACGGCTTCTGCCCGAGCTTCATCACCGTCGAGGGCGGGCAGTTGAAAAAGCCGAAGAAGGCCGTCGGCAAGGACGCGGCCGGCAAGCCCTCCGCGCTGGAGCGCAGCAAGTCGCTGCCGCAGCCCGTGCTGCCGTCGCTGGAGCAGCCGTACGGCGTGCTGGTGACCGGCATCGGTGGCACCGGCGTGGTGACGGTCGGGCAGATCCTTGCGATGGCGGCGCACGTTGCCGGCAAGTCGAGCTCGGTGCTCGACATGAGCGGCCTTGCGCAGAAGGGCGGCCCGGTGATGTCGCACGTGCGTCTGGCCGAATCGGATGACCACATCTTCTCGACCCGCGTGGGTGTCGGCGCGGCCGACCTGCTGGTCGGTTGCGACGTGCTGGTCGCCGCCAGCAAGGACGCGGTCGCACGCATGGGACAGGGTCGCACGCATGCAGTCGTGAATGCGACGCTGGCGCCGACCGCGGCGTTCGTGAAGAACCCGGACTGGGAGTATCCGGACGGAGTATCTGTTGATGTCATACGCGAGGCCTGCGGCAGCGACCAGGTGAATGCGGTGCAGGCGGGTCGCATCGCGACTGCGCTGATGGGCGACTCGATCGCGACCAACATGTTCATGCTCGGCTATGCATGGCAGCGTGGCTGGGTACCGCTGTCCGAAGCCGCGTTGCTGAAGGCAATCGAGTTGAACGGCGTATCGGTCGATTTCAACCAGCAGTCCTTCGCCTGGGGTCGTCTCGCTGCGCACGACATCGATGTGCTCGAGCAGGAAGTCAAGGCGCTCGCGCCGGCGCAGGTGATCGACTTCAAGCGCAAGCCGTCGCTGGAAGACGTGATCAAGCGCCGTGCCGATTTCCTGACCGGCTACCAGAATGCGGCGTATGCACAGAGCTACACCGACTTCGTCGCGCGCGTGCGGGCGGACGAAGAGCGCGTGGCCGGCGGCGGCCAGCCGCTGAAGCTGACCGAGGCCGTCGCGCACTACCTGTTCAAGCTGATGGCTTACAAGGACGAGTACGAAGTCGCGCGCCTGCACAGCGATCCGGCGTTCAAGGCACGCATCGCGAACATGTTCGAAGGCGACTATCAGATCAAGTACCACCTGGCGCCGCCGCTGATGTCCAAGCGTGATGCGAACGGTCACCTCGTCAAGCGACAGTTTGGCAGCTGGGTGGGCAAGGCATTCCCGCTGCTGGCGAAGCTGCGCTTCCTGCGCGGCACGATGCTCGATCCTTTCGGCCACACCGAAGAGCGCAAGACCGAGCGCGCGCTGATCACGCAGTACCGTGACACGATCACGTCGCTGTGCAAATCGTTGACGGCAGAGAACCTGCCGCAAGTGGTCGAGGTGGCGCGCATTCCCGAAGAGATTCGCGGTTATGGCCACGTGAAGGAACGCCATCTGCGCAATGCAAAAGAGAAGGAAGCGCAACTGCTGACAGGACTGCAATCCGGTGGCACGACGGTACGCGAAGTGGGACGGCACGCAGCCTGATCTGCAAGCAGTACAGCACTCAAAATCCCGGCTGAATGCCGGGATTTTTTTTGCTTCACCATTCATCGGACATCTTCATGCCTTCGCGGCATGAAGCCATCGAAAGATAAGTACTTCCTGTTGACGATTCGGAAGGCGGCGCAGACTCCGTGAGCTTTGAATTCACGCTTGTCTGCAACGATGGCTATTTTTCGATCCTTCCATTTGCCCAACCGGATAATCAGCATCCTGTTGTGGCTTGGGCTCTTGCTCCATCCTCATCTGGGAGTGGCCGAGTCAACTATTCCAAAAGAGATTGTTCCGCTATCGGACTCTGAAGCGGAAGACGGCGGTCGCGGCTACAACTGGGTCAGCATTCATCCCGATGGCAATCGCTGGTTGATCACCGAGTGCATGGCTCAGCATCGCGCACGAGTATGCGGGCTCTTCCTTTTTGACTTCCGATCCGGCCGCTACCAGCGTTACGCACTACCCCCCGGCTACTTCTATATGCACGGTCGATTTTCGGTGAGCGGAAATGTCATTGTCGCCGAGAGAAATCCTCAGCCCAGAGAGGGAACCGCAGATGAAAAAATGCGGCTTCTGCGCGAAACCGAAGTCATTCGCCTGAACATCGACGGCACAGGCTTTCAGGTCTTGCCTGTCCCGAAAGGGTATCTGACTTACCCGGCGATGTCGCCGGATGAAACAAAAATTGCCTACTGGTCCGCTACGGATGCATCGATCAGGGGCGGGCTGCCTCGTTCTCAAGAGGTGCGCGAATTCGATCTGGAGACAAAAGCAGATCGGCTCTTTGCCGGGCCCTTCAATTTTTGGCTCGGTGGCAATCTTGAATATCGCACCAATGACGAAATAGCTGTCCAGACATTCAGCCCTGCTGCGCGACCGAAAAAAATTGAAAGCGACGGCAAGCAGTATGCAATGGAAGTGGTGCAGATAAGGCGTGATGCGACCGTTTTGCCCGAACCCCTGGTCGCGCAGCCTTTCATGTACGTCACGGCAATGGCGGATCAGAAGCAGCAATTGCATTACATGTTGCAGCTGAAGAGCCGCGAATTTGCCGTGGTCAAGAAGACTGCAGAGGGCGACAGCAAGGTCTGGAAATCACCGCCCTTGCCGCAGGGCGGGCCGGCTGTCGTGGCGGTTCCGCCTGACGGACGCTACGCAGCGTTCATCTACATGACCTCGTCGACTTTGACGGCAAATCTGAAAAACCGCCTCGGATTATTTTGCTGGTGCAATGGCAAATGGTATTCGGTGCACCTTCCCGCCGCGGAAAGTGCCGAAGCAATCGGAATTCAATAAGCAATGCGATTCATGAAAAGACTCTCGGCAATTCTGCGTAGCCTTCGGCGCCCATGGATTGTCATGTGGATGGTCGTCGCCTCAGGCGTCTCTCCGGCAATTGCGTACGACAACAGCGTTATCCCCGACTTCCGCATCTCGAAGGAAGGCCGGCGGTTCTCTTGGATCAGCCTCCATCCGGACAACGAGCGCTGGCTGATCACGGAGTGCACCGATCGCATCGAGCCACCCCATGACAAGTGCTACCTGTTCATTTACAACATCAAGACAAAGGTCTATCAGCGGCTGGATCTGCCTGCGGATTACATCTATCTGCAGGCGCAGTTTTCGCCCTCCGGACGACAAATAGCTGCAGTGAGAGTCCCTGTTCCTCGCAATGAATCGCATGAGGAAAGGGTGAAGTCGTCGATGCAGTCGGAGATTGTGCTGATGCGGGACGATGGCAGCCAGGTTCGACTGACGAAAATCCCGAAAGGAAGTCTCAGTGCGCCAGCCTGGTCGCCTGACGAAACGAAAATCGCCTACTGGTCCGCGGCAATGATCCGGCCGGAAGGCAGCAAATCATTCCGCTCTGACTTTGATTTGCGCGAATTCGACCTGCAGGCCGAAACGGACCGGCTGTTCTCAGGGAGATTTCATTTCTTTTTGGTCGGCCGTCTGCAGTACAAAAACGCGGATCAGGTAGTCGCTGATGCTTCCGGTCCTCTTCGAGCAAAAAAATCCACATTTGCCGACGAAGAGAAATTCAGATTCAACACAGTGTATTGCTTTGATCGAAAGGTCATCAGCGTACAAGATCCTTGCTTCTCGGATGTTCCGCATGCAACGCATCCGACATGGGATAGCGATGGCGATTTGTACTTGCAAGGCCAGAACGAACAGCATGGCCTCTCGCTCTACAAAGTACCCGCAGTCGGAGGAATGCAGCACTGGAGGATCCCGATAATAGAAAACATCGGCATCACCTTTCAGTCAATTTCCCCTTCTGGCGATCATCTCGGATTCATTTATTCCGTTGGCGCTCGCTCAAGCCGTGGCTACCACACTGCGCTTGGCTATTTTGATTTTTCCGCTGAGCGCTGGATTCCCCTCTCGCTTCCTTCCCCCGAGTCCGCCGTGATCTCGTCGTCTGCGCAGTAACGCGGATTCATCCCCCTGTCTCACTCAACTGCCCTTTCAGGAGAGCCGTATGGATAATGGTCAGCGCATTTCTGCCTTGAATTTCAGTTCCGTTGTAGAGATGGTGCCGACCTTCGGTTTGTGGTGTGGCCCCGAGTGGTCTGCAGGAGAGCGGGGTACCTCATTTGATCCGAATTTTACTAGCGTCGCCAAAGTACCAGGTCCAAACGGCACTCCTATCAACAGCAAACTTGATGAGTTTTGCCAAGTGCATGACCGCAGTTATCTCGAGGCCGTTGGGAAACCGGATGAAGCGCGATTGAAGGCCGCCGCTGACCTCAAGTTCCTGAACGATATCAGTGGTGCCTATGACTCGCTTACTCCGGGCGAGCAGCCGTATGCCTTGCTGGCCTACACCGGCTTTCTGGCCAAATACATCCTGGTCGACGTGCCCTCGCTCGTTGGGGAAAGCATTGGCGAAATCTGGTCCGATGCCATGCAATTCCTCAGGGAGAATTCGACGCCCACCAGTCTTTCCGTGATATTCAACAGTGAAAGCGAGGTGCACTCGGTCCTGGTGGATTCCGAAGGAAACGTGGTTCTCGGCCATACGAGGGAGGAAGAGTCGACGACCATCACCATCGATCCGGATCGGCGGGAAATCGAGTTCTTGCATCAAGGTTCGATCGAGTCTGGCGAGGCCGGCGAGGAAATTCGGCTCAGCATGAATCTGGATTCTTCCGTTTCCGAATTGACCTATTCATCCGACGGTATCGAAGACCTCAAGGGCGTGATCATCGGCCCGGTCACGCAGGAAAAGCTGGATCAGTTCAGCGAACTCGGATCGCTTGCGCTGGAGTTGCCCGCATTGCCCGACGCCGGCGCGGCATTGCCGGGCGTGGACGAATTCGCGATGCAGGAGCTGTTTGACGCGCTCGAGGTACCGCTGGAATTCGACGCGATGATTGACTTCAATGCCTGGTTTGACGAAGTCAATCCCATCCTGATCGAACCCTATCAATGGGAAAGCATCGATAAATCGCTCGAAAATTTCTGGTACTACGGGACGGACGACACGCTGGCAGCCTACGATCTGGGTAACGTGATCGAAGAGACCGACTGGCGGCCGGATTTCTGGTCGGAGGACTGGGCACAGCCTGACATCGACCCCTGGTTCTCCGGCGACGAGGGGGCGGTAGATTATTACTTTCCCGATCCTGTCTATTATCCGGACCCGCAGTACCCGGTGGATGTCGGTGGTGATGTTTTTTATGACCCCATCTCGACCATCGACGGCGACTCGACAGGCATCGATTTTTTCAACAGCTTCGTCGACCCGCTGGTGCTGAAGCTCGGCAAAGGGGCGGTGCATACGACCAACCGCTACGGATCCACCGTCACCTTCGACATGAACGGCGACGGGCAACGGGATAAAACCGGCTGGATCACCGCCGACCATGCGTTCCTGGTCCGCGACAAGAACAAGAATGGCAAAGTCGACGGCATCTCCGAAATGTTTTCGGAGATGACATCCACTACCGCCAGCACCGGCTTCGCCGCCCTCGTGGAACTGGATCAGCAGCCCAATGGCCGCATCGACAAAAACGACAAGCAGTTCAGCGAACTCCGCCTCTGGACCGACATCAATGTCAACGGCATTACCGACAACGGCGAATTGCACAAGCTGTCCAAATTCGGCATCAAGTCCATCGACCTGAGAACCATCGAGGATCGCAACCATTACGACAACGGCAATATGGTGCTCGGCACCGCCAGCTATACCGCCGGCCGCAACGGCGTGTTCTTTACCGGCGAGATCGCCGAAGTGCTGTTCAACTTCGGCGAGGATGCGCCTCTTGCCCATGTCTACCTGTCCGATCAGGCCACCGCAGTGCGCACGGCCGACGGCAAGGTCATCGAATCACTCGGTGATGCCGACGTACAGAAGGTCAATGCATCGCTGAGCGGCGTGAATGTCCTGATCGGCGGCGTCGGCGATGTGCTCAAGGCCGGCAGCGCCGGTCAGTCCCTGTTGATCGGCAATGGCGGCACGATCATGCATGGCAATGCCGGTGCGGTTCATTTCATCGTGAACGGCAGCCAGAATGTCGTCAATACCGGCACAGGCAGTTCCGTCATCGAGGTGCATGGCGATGGCAACACGATCAATGCCGCCAAAGGCGAGGTCACGCTCGATGTCGATGGCAACCTCAACAGCATCAGCATCGGCAGCGGTGCCGAAGTCGATCTGGGCGGAACCGCCAATACGCTGACGGCCGCCGCCAAGTCGCAAGACAACCAGATCGAGGTATCGGGAACCGGGCAGGTCATCAACGCCAGCAATGCGTCGATCGCGATCGACGCGCATGCGGTCGTCACGCTGACGGGCAAGGACAATGACATCACGATGGCGGGCGCTGCCGTGCTGGCCGGCAAGGCGACCGGCGGCACGCTCGCCGTGATGGGCGACGGCAATGTCGCCACCCTGACCGGCGCCTTTGTCTCCGTGAGCGAGGGCGAACTTGCACTCACCGGCACCAAGCATCAGGTCGTGCTGGCCGGCGATGCGTCGCTGGTGATGCTCTCCAATGCGAAAACCTCCACCGTCCACGTGTTCGGCGACGACAACGCGCTGACCGCCAGCAAGGCCACCGTCTATCTGGCCGAAGGCGCGGAACTCGACCTTGCCGGTACGGGCAACAAAGTCACGCTGACCGGCGAGGCCGCGCTCGATGCCGAAGGCAGCGCGCATGTGATCGATGTCTATGGCTCCGGCAATGTGGTGCAGGTCAATCTGTCGACGATCTACGAGCGGGGACTGGCCGACGTTGCCCTGAGTGGTAGCGGGAACACATTGAAGGTCACGAAAGACAATTCGCCGATGGTGCCCGTTGAACAGGCGGCGCTCGACGTCGCCGAGCAGTTGCTGCAGGCGGCGTGGGCCGGCCATGAACAGGTCGTCGATGCCGGCTTCAGTCCGGAGCGGCACCTGACCGATGATCCGGTGGTGGCCGAACTGACCGGCACGAGCACGGCGTCGGCCGGCTGGTTGCTGCCGATCGAGTAAGGCGACAATGCGTGCCGCCACGGCTTTCGCGCGTTACGGCGGAGCCGGGCGGCTCGTACTTGTCAGGCGCCTTGCCGGTAAGCGCGGTAACCCCGGGCGCGCAATTCGCAGGCGGGGCAGGTGCCGCAGCCATAGCCCCAGTCATGCAGTTCGCCGCGCTCGCCGAGATAGCAGGTGTGCGTGCCGCTGCGTATCAACTCCACCAGCGGCGCACCGCCGAGTTCTTCGGCCAGCTTCCAGGTCGCGGCCTTGTCCAGCCACATCAGCGGCGTGGCAATGCTCACGTCAGTGGCCATGCCCTGCCTGAGTGCGGATTGCAGCGCTTCCATCGTGTCATGCCGGCAGTCCGGATAACCGGAGTAATCGGTCTCGCACATGCCGCCGACCAGCACATCGATGCCGCGACGGTAAGCCAGTGCCGCAGCGAGCGTGATGAACAGCAGGTTGCGACCCGGGACGAAGGTGTTCGGCAGGCCGTTCTCCTGCATCGCGATGGCCGCACCGCTCGTCAGCGCGGTATCGGAGATGCGGCCGAGCACCGACAAATCGAGCAGGTGGTCCTCGCCCAGCCGTTGCATCCATGCCGGCTTCAGTGCGCGCATCGCCGCCAGCAGCGCGGGCCGGATCGACAGCTCGATTGCATGGCGCTGCCCGTAATCAAAGCCCAGCGTTTCCACGCGCTCGTAGCGCTCCAGCGCCCACGCGAGGCAGGTGGCCGAATCCTGGCCTCCCGAAAAAAGCACCAGCGCCGCGCCGCTCATTTGCGCTTTACCGATTCGAGGGTCTGATCGACATAGTCGCCGTTCGGCTCCGAGAAGCGTATGCGCACCGGGAACCATTCCAGCGACGGTGCGAACCAGACATCCACCCGAGTCTTGGCCGAGGCGTCCTCCGGCACATAGGCCAGGTGCAGCGTGTCGATCTCGCCGAATGCAGAGCGCAGCCGCTGCGGCTCCTTTACCTCGAAGGTCCACGGGTCGCCGCCGCGATGACCGGCAACGAAGAAATTCCAGCGCGAGCCCGTCACGAATTCGTCGGGACGCGCGCGCATCATCGACAGCAATTGCCACAGCACGCTGACACGATCCTGCTCACCGCCCTGCAGCGGACGCGAAGGGCCGCTGCCGGCGAAATCGATATCGCCCTTGACGCGATCGAAGCGGGCGACCGAGCGCGCTTTCATCAGGCGACGCGCCGAGTAATTGTCGGGTGCGAAACCGTGGCTGTCGAAGCGACCTTCGCTGGCGTCCGACAGCAGCACGCCGGTCAGCAAGGTGCGCGTCTCCAGCGACAGGCGGTACTGTTTCTCGTTCCAGCTCCAGTCGATCTTGCTCTCGCCATCGACCGGCAGCCCGCGCACGTCACCGCGCGCCTTGTATTGCAGCAGTGCCGCCGGCGGCGGCTTGATGGCGACCGCCGCCTCCCGTGCGTCGGTTGCCGCAGTGCCCTGCGCGCCGGCCGGCGCCAGTGGCGCGGCGGCCAGCAAAGCCAGCAGCACAGTGCCGGCGAATCCCTTGTTCAGTTCAGCCTTCATTCTTTGCCCGGATTTTCGTCAGTTGCATCTCGATGCTGTTGCCGTTCCTGTCTTCATGCCGCAGGCGCACTGGATACCAGTGGCGGTCCGGCGCAAGCCAGAGATCGAACTGTCGCTCGAAACTCTCCGCGCCGGGAATGACGGACAGGCGCCATGCTGACACGCTGCCGTCGGGCAGCGCGACATTTTCACGTCCGTTTACATAGATTCGCCAGGTATCGACGGCCTTGGTGCCGGCCACGACCATTTCGAACACCAGTCCCGGCTCGAACTTGTCCGGGTCGCCGCGGCCAAGCGAGGCCAGTTGCCAGATCCAGCTGCCGCGGTCCTGTTCGCCGCCGCGCACGGGTGCGCTTGCGGTCGATGCCGAGAAGCTGATCTGCTGCCGTTGCCGGTGAAAGTGCGTATTGGTCTCCGATTTGCCGACCCGCTTTTCCGCATACAGCTCGGGCGCGACACCGAGCTTCCCGAGTTCGCCCTCGCTGCGATACTTCAGCAGCGTGAAGAACAGCACGCCCATCTCGACGCTCAGCTTGTAATGATGCCCGTCATGCTGCCAGCTCATGCTGCCATGCCCGTCCGTGCGGCTTCCTTTGCGGATCGCGATCACGTTGAACGACAGGTCGACCGGTGGTGGCGGGCTCACGCGGGTGAACAGCGCCGGTGCCGCGCTCTCGGGCTGGTTTTCAGCCTGAGGCTGTGCCGACGCAGGCTCGGTGGCCGGCGCGGGCGGCGGCGCTTCGGCAACGGCGGTGGGTACGCGGCTGTCGGGAAGGCTGGCCGCCGGCGGCGCCGGGGCCGGCGCAGACGGCGGTGCGGCCTCCTGCACGGGCGGCGACGGTGCGACCGGCACGGCGGCCACCGGTTCGCGCACCTTGGAGGGCGGCGGCGCGGGCTCGGCTTTCGGCAGCGGTGCGGGTGGTTCGGGAAGCTGCTGCAGGGTGATGCTGACAGTCGACTCGTCTTCCTCGTCCGCGTCGAGCGTGATCAGATGCAGTTCGTTCTTCAGCCACTCGATCACGGCCAGGTGCGCGACGACCGTCAACAGTAGCACCGCCAGCACGATGCCGAGCCGGCGCTTCGCGGGCGGGAAAGGTCGGCGGAAAGCGGAGAGGGGCGGCATGCCGCTAGTGTAATGGTTTGACGCCGCGCTGCATCGCTCGCACGGCCGGAGACGCTGCCCTGGCGCATTGCCGGCGCGGCGCGATCTGCTACCCTAGCCTGAACCAGTCCCGATTTCGGAGGAAACCATGTCAGCGCATGACTCGAACGGCCTGCCCGGCGCCAACGCGATGGGCGACACAATGGAGTTCGTGAAGAGCCTGTGGGGCGCGATGAAGCTGCCCGGCATGAGCATGCCGTCACTGTCGCCGGAAGACATCGACAAGCAGATCACCGACCTGAAAGCGGTCGAGTCCTGGCTGCAGATGAACATGAACATGTTGCGCAGCACGATACAGGCGCTCGAGGTGCAGAGCGCAACGCTGAATGCGCTGCGCTCGATGGGCCAGAGTTTTGCCAGCGCTGCGAACGCGGCCGGTTCCCCCGGCTCCTCCGCTGCCGGCAGCGCCCCGCAGCCCGACGGCAGGCCGGCGTTCGACTCGCCTTTCGACAGGACGGCCAGGGCGTCAGGCGAAACGAAGGCAGACGGTGACGGCGGCGCACCGGGCGTCGCCGGCGCATTCCCGGATGCCGCGGCAATGGCGGCGCAGTTCGCCGCCCCGACCGCGTGGTGGAACACGGTGCAGGAGCAGTTCTCGAATGCGGTCGGGCAGGCGCTGACGCCGGCAAAGAAGACGGCCAAGCGCCGCACCACGGCAAAAAAGACCACGTCGACCAAGCCGCCATCGACACGCAAGCGCGCGCCGAAAGCCTGAATCAGCTGCGCGCTGCGCGTTTGAGCATGCGCATCAGCGCGCCGAGCACCGGCAGTTTCTCGTAGAGTTCTTCTGCCGCATCCCAGTAGTCGCGATGGAAGCAGGCGCGCCCGTCGGCAGCGAACTTCAGCTGGCTGGCGCCGCGTATGCATTGTTCGTCGCGCGCAAAGCGCTTCATGCGAAAGCGGAAGTCCCAGGTCACGAAGGCCTGGTCGCCCTGCAGCACGCTGCCGGTGATCACGAAGCGCGGCGCATCGACCTGCTCGAACATGTGCGCGAAGATGCGCGTCACGGCTGCCAGCCCGCGCACCTCGTTGAACGGGTCCTTGAAATAGACATCGTCGGTATAGATCCCGGCCAGCTCCGACAGCGTGTCGGGCGCGATCGTCTGGAAACAGGCGATCAGTCGCGCGAGGCTGGCGTCATGGTTCATAGTCCGGTTACCTTGTGGATCAGCGGGAAGTAGAGCCGATAGGGTAGCAGGCGCGCGAACCTCAGCCAGTTGGTGAAGCGTTTCGGGAAATGGATGTGAAAGCGGCCCTTCTCCATGCCTGACACGATCTCGTGCGCCGCACAGCGCGCGCTGATCAGGCCGGGCATCGCGAAGTCATTCTGCTCGGTGGCCGGCGTCGCGACAAAGCCCGGATTGATCAAGTAGACCGAGATGCCGCGCGGATGCAAATCGAAGTACAGCGACTCCGACAGGTTGATCAGCGCCGCCTTCGTCGGGCCGTAAGCGAGCGCCTTCGGCAGGCCCGTGTAGCCCGCCACCGAAGACACGACCCCGATGCCGCCCTCGCCCTGCGCCAGCAGCGTCGGCAGTACCGCATCGAGGCAGCGGAACACGCTGCGCAGGTTCAGGTCCAGCAGCTGATCGACCACGGCGAGGTCGATGTCGTCGGCGCGCATTTCGTTGTACGCGCCCGCGACCAGCAAGACCAGGTCGACACCCTGCCATTCGGCCAGCAGCCGGTCGCGCGCCTGCAGCACCTGTCCGGGCACGGTCACGTCCAGCGGCAGCGCGAGCGCCTGCGGGTGGCCGTGCATCACCCTGTGCAGCGCCGCTTCGCGGCGCGCCGACAAGGCCACGCGCGCACCTTTTTCCAGCAGCAGCCGGGCGGTCTCGGCGCCGATGCCGGTCGAAGCGCCGATCACCCACACGCGCTTGCCGTGCCAGTCGCGAATGCGCGGATTCATCGACCAGCCGCGCGCTGCGCTGCCTGCGCGGGCCGAACGAGCGGGACGGGCCGGGCGGGCCGACGGAGACTGCAAGTACATCATCCCGCGGTCCTTTTCCGGAACGACAGCGTGACTTCGCCGAGGCGGAAGCCGAACTTGCTCATCACTGCGCGGTTGAGCATCACGTTGTCGTCCATCAGGAACATCCAGTCATCGAAATTGACGTGATAGACGCGGCCGTCGACCGGCAGCGCCAGCGTGTACTTCCAGTTGAACGCATTGCCGCCGGTCTCGCCGGCGGCCTCGCCGATCACGTCCGGCGCACTGCCGACGTAGCGATGCTTGCCGACCTTCTTCAGCGTCCACACGCGCCGCTGCCGCGTGCCGTCGGAATAGGTGAACTGTTCGTCCAAGACGCCGGTGTCGCCCTCCCAGCGGCAGTCCATCACCACGGTGAAGCGCTTGATGACCTTGCCGGAGCGGTCCTGGAACATGCCCCACGCATCGATCGTGCCGTTGAAATAGCTTTGCAGATCGAGCGCCGGCTGCTCGGCGGCGTAATCAGCGGGCTGCATCGTCGCTCCGCAACCGGACAGCAGCAGCGCAGCGGCCAGCGCCAGTACGCGCCATCGTCGCTTTCCCATGATTGGTTTTCCTCCTAAACATCGTGCAATGGCGAACGCCACAACAGCAGCGCCGCACCGGCCTTCAGCACACAGGGCAGCAGCGCATAGGCCACCGTCAGTGCCGTCAGCGCGGATTCGTCGGCGCTGCCGGGGCGGTAGCCCAGCCATTGCAGCAGCGGCAAGGCAATGCCTGCGGCCAGCGCCAGGTTCATCTTCGTCATCCAGCTCCAGAGCCCGAAATAGCTGCCTTCGCGCGCACCCGCATGGCCGGCGTCGCCGATCACGCCGGCCAGCAGCGCCGGTGGCAGCGCAAGGTCGGCGCCGAGCGCCGCGCCGCTCAGCAGGCAGACCAGCGCGAACGGCAGCAGGTCGCCCGGTCCGAGCGTCACGGTCCAGCCGAAGGCGGCGATGGCCAGCACCATCGCCCACAGCCATGCGCGTGCCTCGCCCGAGCGCTTCGCCACGCGCGACCACAGCGGCAGCGCGAGCGCCGCCGCGCCGAAGTACAGCAGCAGGAACAGCGGCGCTTGCTGCGCCAGCTGCAGCCGGTCGGTGGCAAAGAACAGGAACAGCGTCGCCGGTATCGACGCCGCAATGCCGTTGACGCCGAACACGGCGAACAGCCAGCGGAAGCGGCGTCCTGCGAGCGGCGCCAGCCAGCGTTCGTCAGCGGCAGTCGGCACGCCGCTGCCCTGCGCCATCCGCGCTGCGGCGGCGCGCGGCGCGGCCTTCCACAGCAGCGCCGCTGCCGCCAGCAGCAAGGCTGCAAACGACAGCGACAACGCGGCGTTGCCACCCAGCGCAGGCAGCACAGCCGCCAGCACCACGCCGGCCAGCGCGCATCCTTCGCGCACGGCGGTCAGGCGCGTGCGTTCGCCACGCTGCTGCGTGAGGCTTGCGCCCCAGCTGTTGTGCGCGATCGTGGCGATCGAGTAGCCGAGGTAGACCAGCACCAGGCTTGCGCCGAACCAGGCAGACAGCGCGGCCTCGCCGGCGGCCGGCGGGTGGAACAGCGCGACGAAACCGGCCAGCAAGAGCGGCAGCGACAGCAACACGAAGCCGGCATGGCCGCGCAGGTGCTGCGTGCGGTCGATCCAGCGACCCAGCAGCGGGTCGATGAATGCGTCCAGCACGCGCGCACCCAGCAGCACGGCGCCCACGGTCACCAGCGGCAGGCCGAGACCGGCCGCATACAGCTGCGGCACCATCACGTACACCGGCAGCGCCACCAGCGCCAGCGGCAGGCCGAACAGCCCGTAGGCAAGCAGTTGGCCGGAGGAGTAGGTCATGGCTTGCCCAGCAAGGCGGCGCGCAGCCTTGGCGCGCTGGTGCGCGGATGCAGCCAGATCGCAAAGAAGGCCGGGCCGAATTCCGGATCGGCGACTTCGCCGACCGCGACACCGTCGCGGTAGAAGCGCGTCGGCTGCCCCGGCTGGTAGATGCCGACCAGCTGCGTGCCCTCGTCCACGTCCGGGAACACCTGCTTCATCGCATCCCGCCACGCGCGCTGCTGTGCGGGGCTGGCGAGGCCGAGCTTCTTCATTTCATCGACGCTGGCGTCGGCGATACGGGTGCCGTACAGCGAGCGCGCATAGGTGAGCTCGAGTGCCAGCGGCGTGCGCGCCCAGTCGTCCGCGCTGAAGCCGCGCCGCTCCGCCCACAGCCGTGCGTCGTACAGCTTCAGCCCGAACCAGCGGAAGGCGCCGCTGCCCAGCGCCGTGGCTTGCGGCAGCGCATCGCGGATCGGCGATGCCAGCGCAGTGGCGCACGACAGCGCCAGCAGCAAGGCAATCAGCAGGGAATGAGCGGGGCGGCGCATCGCGGGGCCTCGTCAGTCCTTGCGCAGCGTGAACTGGAACAGGTCGATGCTGCCGGCGCGGAAGCCCGCCTCGCAGTACGCAAGATAAAACGCCCAGGTGCGGATGAAGCGTTCGTCGAAGCCTTGCGCGCGCACTGCCGGCAGCTGCTGCGCAAAGGCGTGGTGCCAGTCGGCCAGCGTGCGTGCGTAGTCGGTGCCGAACGCGAATTCGTCGACCACCGTCAGCCCGTGCCGCTGCGCATGCGCACGGAACGCGGCCGGCGACGGCAGCATGCCGCCGGGGAAGATGTACTGCTGTATGAAGTCGCTGCCCTTGCGATAGCGGTCGAACAGTTCGTCGGCGATCGTGATGGTCTGGATGCAGGCGTGCCCGCCGGATTTCAGTCGCTGCGCGACGCAGGAAAAATACGCATCCCAATAAGCTTCGCCGACCGCCTCGAACATCTCGATCGATGCGATCGCATCGAACTCGCCGCCGGCATCGCGGTAGTCCTGCAGGCGTAGCTCGGCCTGCGCCGCAAGGCCGGCCTGCTGCAGTCGTTCTTTCGCAAACTCGAGCTGTTCAGTCGACAGCGTCAGCCCGGTCACCTGCGCGCCGTTGCGCGCTGCCAGTTCGGCGAAGCCGCCCCAGCCGCAACCGATTTCAAGCACGCGGCCGCCTGCGGGCAGCTGCAGCTGATCGAGAATGCGCGCGTACTTCGCCTGCTGCGCCTGCTCCAGCGTCAGTCCGGGCGCGCTGTACAGCGCGCTTGAATAGGTCATCGACGGATCCAGCCAGAGGCGGTAGAAGCGGTTGCCGATGTCGTAGTGCGCATGGATGTTGCGGCGGCTGCCGGCCTTCGAATTGCGGTTGAACAGGTGGCGCAGCCGGTACAACAGGCCACCCCACCAGCTGCCGTAGATCGCCGATTCCAGTCGGTCGCGATTGTGGATGAACAGCTGCAGCAGCGCGGCCAGGTCATCGGTCTGCCAGTCGCCGGCGATATAGCTTTCGGCGAAGCCGATATCGCCGGAGCGCAGCGCGGCGATGCAGGGATTCCAGTTCTTCAGGCGGATCGACACCGGCGCGGTGCCGCTGCCAAAGGACAGCGTGCTGCCGTCCGGGCAGCTGACGCGCAAGGCGCCGTGCTCGAGCCGGCGCAGCATTTTCAGCACGATGCGCGCCTGCGCGGGAATGGCGGCGGGCAGGGTGGCTGGCGCGCGCTCGGCGCCGGCGTGCGGGTCGAGTTCTAGGCTCGCGGAGGCGGACTTGTTCATCGGCTCAGGGCTTTCGAGGGAGGCAGGGGTTTGGGGAAGAACGGCACGCGCTTGATGAACAGGCGCAGCGCCTGCCAATGGATGCGCGCGATCACGCCGAGCGTCATCAGCGGATGGCGCAGGAAGGCCAGCAGCGCGGCCGCGCCGGAGAGCGGCCGCAATTCGCCGGACACGCTGGTCAGCAGCAGCGGGCCGTCATCGTCGTGGTAATCGATGCGCGCGACCACGCGCTCGCGCTGCCGCTCGCCGTCTGGCTGCACGGCACGCATGAAGCGGAAACGGTAGGCGCCAGTGACGGCGCAGAACGGCGACACATGGAAAATCTTTTTCGCCGACAGCAGCTCGCCCCAGCGCAGCGTGCCGCCGTTGTCGAGCAGGTAGCAATGACGCTCGCCGAAGGTATTGTTCACCTCGCAGACGATGGCGCGCAGGCTGCCGTCGCGACGATGGCAGAACCAGAACGAGACCGGATTGAAGACATAGCCGAGCACGCGCGGGAAAGTCTGCAGCCAGATCTCGCCATCGGCGTCGCGTATGCCTTCGTCGTCCAGCAGCCGTTCGATCCATGGCAGCAGCGGCGTCTGGCCGTCGCCGTGGTCGCGGTCGTGGAATGAAATCAGGTTGAAGCGATTGCGCGAGCAGAAGCGGCTGCGCAGCGGCGCGTCGCCGAGCGAGCGCAATGGCAGCCAAAGCGTGAACACGCCATAGCTGAACGCATTGCGCGCCGGCCGAAGCCGCGCGTGCCGGACGAGCCCCATGCTCAGCATGGCTTGGTTTGCGCTCGGGTGGGTGTTTGCCATCGGAGGAATGCTGCGTCAGGTGGTCAGGCCGCGCGCCGCGCCTGCGTCGCGCCAAGCTGCGCGATCGCGTCGGCCACCGACAGGCCGGACTTCAGGCCATCTTCGTGGAAGCCGTAGCCGGTCCAGGCGCCGGCGAACCAGACGTTGCGGGTGCCTTGCAGCGCAGGCAGGCGGTTTTGCGCATCGATGGCGGCGCTGTCGAACACCGGGTGCGCATAGTCGAATTCGCCGAGCACCGTCGCCGGATCCGGCTCACTGATCGGATTCAGCGACACGATCACCGGTGTCTGCACCGGCAGCGGCTGCAGCATGTTCAGCAGGTAGTGCACGCAGACGCGCGGCTCGGCCGCGCCGGCGCTTTCGTAGTTCCACGCCGACCATGCGTTGCGCCTTTCAGGCAGGCAGCGGGCGTCGGTGTGCAGCACTGCGCGGTTCTGCTGATAGTCAACGGAGGACAGCAGCGCGCGTTCGGCATCGCCTGCATCCTGCAGCAGCGCGAGCGCCTGGTCACTGTGCGTGGCCAGCACGACGTGGTCGTACAGCTGCTCGCCGTGCGGAGACTCGACGCGCACTTGGTGCAGCCCGCCGACTTCGATGCGCGTGACCGACTTCACCGGCGTGGACAGGTATTTGTTCGGTATGGCCGCCAGCATCTTTTGCACGTAATTACGCGAGCCGCCGGTGACGGTGTGCCACTGCGGGCGGTCGTTCACCTGGATCAGGCCGTGGTTGTGGCAGAAGCGCACGAAGGTCGCCAGCGGGAAGGCCAGCATCTGCTCGGTCGGGCAGGACCAGATGCAGCCGGCCATCGGCAGCAGGTACCAGTTGCGGAATTCGGTGCTGTAGCCACGCGCGTCGAGGAAGTCGCCCAGCGGCGTCTCTTCCATCGCGCCCGGCGTCAGCGCCAGCTGCGTGGTCTCGCGGTTGAAGCGCAGGATGTCCTTCAGCATGCGCCAGAAGCGCACACTGAACAGGTTGCGCTTCTGCGCGAACACGGTGCCGAGGTTGGCGCCGGCCCATTCGAGCATGCGGCTGCCCGCGCCCTGGGGTATCGGCATCTTCACCGCAAACGACATGTCGCTGGCGGTCGTGTGCACGCCGAGCTCGTCGAACACGCGCACCAGGTTCGGATAGGTGCGGTGGTTGAAGACGAGGAAGCCGGTGTCGACGCCGAAACGCTGGCCGTCGACTTCAATGTCGACGGTGTTCGCATGGCCGCCAAAGTAGGCGCCGGCCTCGTACAGCGACACCTGATGGCCTTCGCGCGACAGCTGCCATGCGGCCGACAGTCCGGAGATGCCTGCGCCGATCACTGCAATTTTCATCTCATGCCTTGTCGGTCAGAATAAAAAGCTGCGATGCCCGTCGAGGAGAAATACGGGTTGGGGGGAAGATCGCCCCGACTTGCCGCCGGCTGTGCCGGGAGGCATCGCAGACAAAACTTGATGATCAGGTTGGGGCGCGCGACTGCGCGCTGCGCCTCTCCCTTCAAACCACCGGCTCCTTGCCTGCTGACTCCGCAGCGGCGCCGGCCTTGCCCGGTCATTACTGCGCGCCGAGCGCCTTCTCGACGGCCACCACAAAATCCTTCTCGTCCGGGCGCGTCATGCTGCCGTAGCTGCCGACGAGCTTGCCGTCGCGGCCGATCAGGTACTTGTTGAAATTCCAGCTGGGCTCTTTCGCGCCCGCCTTCTTCAGCGCGGCGAACAGCGGGTTCGCGCTCTTGCCCTTCACCGAGGTCTTTGAAAACATCGGGAATTTCACGCCGTAGGTGTTGTAGCAAAAGTCCGCAATCTTCTTGTTCTCGTCGGGCTCCTGCGAGAAATCGTTCGACGGGAAGCCGAGAATGACCAGACCCTTGCCCTGGTACTTCGCGTACAGCTTCTCCAACCCCTCGTACTGCGACGTGAAGCCGCAGTAGCTCGCGGTGTTCACCACCAGCGCTACCTTGCCGGCGTACTGGCACAAGTCCTGCGGCGCTTCGTCCTGCAAGCGATTGAACTTGTGGTCGAGCAGCGCGGGACAGTCGGCCGCAAAGCCGTCGCGCGGCAGCAGGGCCAGCAGCGTCAGCAGCAGCAACGTGCCGGCCAGCACGAAGAAGGAAACCTGTCGAACGGGAAGCGTGGTCGTTTTCATCGCTGGAATACCCATAGGTTTTAATTTAGACTGTACGGTCATTCTAGCGCATTTGCAGAAATTTTGTGACGGTGCATACCGGCAATTTCTTGATTTGGTTGAAAAACAAGTATGCGAGCGCTCGCCCTCCTGAAAAATATTAAAAGTAGAAGGACTCTGCCAAATGCGTGATCTGATACTGGTGCTGGGCGATCAGCTGACCTTGTCGAGTCCGGCGCTGGATGGCTTCGATCCGGCCCAGGATGCTGTGCTGATGATCGAAGCGCCGGGCGAAGCGACCGCCGTGTGGTCGCACAAGGCGCGCATTGCGCTGTTCCTGTCGGCGATGCGCCATCTCGCGCAGGAGATCACTGCGCGCGGCTGGCCGCTGGAGTACATCGCGCTGGAGGCCGACGGGCCTCCCGGTTTTGGCGAACGCCTGCGCGACGCGCTGCGTCGCCACCGCCCGCGCGCGCTGAAGCTGCTCGAGGCCGGCGAGCTGCGCATGCAGCAGGCCATTGAAGCGGCGTGCCACGACGAAGCTGTCGCGTTGCACTGGGTCGACGACACGCATTTCCTCTGCGGCCGCGCCGAGTTCGCGCGCTGGGCCAAGGGCAAGCGCGAACTGCGGATGGAGTTCTTTTATCGCGAGATGCGCCGCAAGCACCGGGTGCTGATGGACGGTGCCGAGCCGGCGGGCGGGCAGTGGAATTTCGACGCGGACAACCGCAGCGCCTACCCGAAGCGCAGCGGCCCCGGAACGATACCGCCGCCGGCGGGCTTCGCGCCGGACGAACTCACGCGCGAGGTGTTCGCGCTGGTCGAGCGGCATTTTCCCGACCATCCCGGATCGCTGGCGCATTTCCGCTGGCCAGTCACGCGCGCGCAGGCGCAGCAGGCGCTGCAGGTATTCATCGACACCCGGCTGCCCCGGTTCGGCCAATATCAGGATGCGATGTGGACCGACACGCCCACCGGCTGGCACTCGCTGCTGTCGGCGGCGATGAACCTGCACCTGCTCGACCCGCGCGACGTGATTGCCGCCGCCGAACAGGCGTGGCGCAGCGGCCGCGTGCCGCTCGCGGATGCCGAGGGCTTCATCCGTCAGGTGCTTGGCTGGCGCGAATTCATCCGCGGGGTGTACTGGCTCGACATGCCGGCCATGCGCGAGGCGAACCACTATGCCCACCAGCGCGACCTGCCCGCGTGGTTCTGGAGCGGCGACACGAACATGGCCTGCGTGCGCGACTGCCTGAAGCAGACGCTCGACTACGGTTATGCGCATCATATCCAGCGGCTGATGGTGACGGGCAATTTCGCGCTGCTCGCGCAGCTTTCGCCGCAGCAGGTCGAAGACTGGTACCTGGCCATCTATGTCGATGCGATCGAATGGGTCGAATTGCCGAATACGGCCGGCATGGCGCTGCATGCCTGCGGCCCGCGCTTCACGAGCAAGCCCTACATCGCCAGCGGCGCCTACATCCAGCGGCAGAGCAATTACTGCGGCGGCTGCCGCTATGACCCGGCGCGCCGCAGCGGCGAGCAGGCCTGCCCGTTCACCACGCTGTACTGGCATTTCGTCGAGCGCCATGAACGCGCGCTGGCGGCCAGTCCGCGCACGGCCCTGATGGCGAAAAACCTGCAAAAGCTCGGCGATGATGAACGAACGGCGATTCGCCGCCGCGCGGCTGAGTTGCTCGACAACCTCGAGGCGCTGTAGGAAAACTTTAATGACTTAATAAAGCGGCAACCCGTTCGCTCATCGGTCTGTCATTCTTTATTGATAGAATCGCGGCATTTTTGAAAACCGTGGCGGAATCAACCCATGCTGTATCCCGAACTTTTCCGATCCCTTGAGCAAGTACGCTGGAACATGGAATCCGATATTCCGTGGGACCAGTTCGATGCCAGCCAGCTGACCGACGAGCAGGCGCGCACGATCAAGATGAACGCGATCACCGAGTGGGCTGCATTGCCGGCGACCGAGATGTTCTTGCGCGATAACCGCGATGACAGCGACTTTTCCGCCTTCATGTCGGTCTGGTTCTTCGAAGAGCAGAAGCACTCGCTGGTGCTGATGGAATACCTGCGCCGCTTCCGCCCGGACCTGGTGCCGACCGAAGAGGAACTGCACAACGTGCGCTTCGAATTCGATCCGGCGCCGCCGCTGGAAACGCTGATGCTGCACTTCTGCGGCGAGATCCGCCTGAACCACTGGTATCGCTGCGCTGCCGACTGGCATACCGAGCCGGTGATCAAGCAGATCTACAAGATCATCAGCCAGGACGAGGCACGCCACGGCGGCGCTTACCTGCGCTACATGAAGAAGGCCCTCGGCCAGTTCGGTGATGTCGCGCGCGCTGCGTTTGCGAAGATCGGCGTGCTGATGGCGTCGGCGCGCCGCACCGAGAAGGCGCTGCATCCGACCAACCTGCACGTGAACCAGTCGCTGTTCCCGAACGACACGGTGCAGAGCCGCCTGCCCGACCCGGCCTGGCTCGAGGCCTGGCTGGACAATCAGATCCGCTTTGACGGCGCATGGGAGCAGAAGGTGGTCGACCGCATCCTGCACAACCTGTCGCTGCTGTTCGAGCGTAGCTTTGGCACGGTACAGGAACTGAACCGCTACCGGAAGGAAGCGTTGGCGCGGCTGGAGCCGACGGTCGCCTGACCGACGCCTCTCGGGCGTGCCGGCCGGCACGCCAAGCTTCCACGGCGGCATGCCGCCGATGGATGCCTATCAAAGCAAACTCTGCCTGCCCGCCGAGCTCGCGCACCGCGCGGCCCTGCTGCCGCGTCCGCTGGTGCTGACCAACGGCGTCTTCGACCTGCTGCACCACGGCCATGCGGACTGCCTGCAGCGCGCGCGCCTGCTCGGCGCGTCGCTGGTCGTTGCGGTGAATGACGATGCATCCGCGCGCCAGCTTGGCAAGGGCCCGGGCCGACCCTTCAACGCTTGCGATGAGCGCATGGCCTTGCTGGCCGCGCTGGCATCCACCGATCTCGTCAGCTGTTTTTCCGAAGCCGATGCGCTGCAAGTGGTCCGCTGCGTCCGGCCCGATGTCTATGTGAAGGGCGGCGACTACGACATGGAACGAACGCCCGAGGGCCTTGAGGCGCGCGCCCTTGGCGCATGCGTGCGGGCCATCCCCTTCATCCATTACACTTCGACCACGGCGCTGGTCGAACGCATCAGGAGTTCAGGCGCCGGCTCCTGAGGCCTGTCCAATGAAACGACGCACTCTGCTGAATCTCGCGCTGCTTGCCGGCGCCCTGCCGCTGTGGTCGCACGCGGCGAAGAAACCCGTGATCACCGTCTACAAGACGCCCAGCTGCGGCTGCTGCCATGAGTGGATTGCCCACCTGCAGCAGAACGGCTTCGAGGTGGCGGCGAATGACGTACCCGACACCTCGCCGTATCGCAGCCGCTACGGCGTGCCGAAGGAACTCGCTTCCTGCCATACCGGCGTGATCGACGGCTATGCGCTCGAAGGCCATGTGCCGGCGGCTGACATCAAGCGCCTGCTGGCCGAGCGGCCGAAGGCGCGCGGACTGTCGGTGCCGGGCATGCCGGTCGGCAGCCCGGGCATGGAAGTCGAAGGCACGCGCCGCGATGCCTTCGATGTGGTGCTGTTTGCCGACGATGGTGGCCGCAAGGTCTGGCAGCACTACCCCGCGAAAAAATAGCGCGACCTCGCGCGCAAGCATGAAAAAAGGCGCGGCGCCTTGCGGCTGCCGCGCCCTGCGCTGTGGCGGCAGGCCAGCGCCTGCCCGCGTTCGCCGCTCAGTCGTGGTGGTGATGATGGTGCATGTCGCCGCCGTCGTTCTTCTTCGTCGGCATGCCCGGATCGGCCACCTCGACGGTCGCCTCGAGCTTGCCGGCCTTGCGGAAGACCAGCGTCAGCGCAAACTTGTCGCCGACGGCCAGCGGCTTCTTCAGGCCCATCAGCATCAGGTGCACGCCGCTGCCCGGCTTCATGTCCAGCTTCTGTCCTGCCTTCAGTTCCACTTGCGGCAGCGCGCGCATCTTCATCACGTCGCCTTCCATCGCCATCGTGTGGATCTCGACCTTCGCCGCCACCGGCGAGCTGGCCGACAGCAGCACGTCGTCGGCGCCCTTGTTCGCGATCTGCAGGTAGGCCGCGCCGTTGGCCTGCTTGCCGACGGTCGCGCGCGCCACCGCCTTCTCCACTTGCAGCGGCTTTGCGTCCTGTGCCTGCAGCAGGCCGGCGGACAGCAGCAGCGGGAGGGCGATGAAACGGGCAAGGGTGCGTCGCAGGGTCATGATGTTCCTCGTGAGTCGGTGGAGGTCGAATTATAGGTTACGCCCCGCCGGCAAATCCCTGCTGCCGCCATGCCTCGAACACGGTGATGGCGACCGTGTTCGACAGGTTCATGCTGCGGTTGCCGGGCTTCATCGGCAGGCGTATCCGCTGGCTTGCCGGGAAGCTCTCGCGCAGCGCCGGATCGAGCCCGCGCGTCTCCGAGCCGAACACGAACACGTCTCCCGGATGAAAGCTCAGTTCGGCGAAAACCGACGAGCCGTGCGTGGTGAACGCGAACACGCGTGCGGGGTCGGGGCGAAGCGCATCGATGAACGCGGCCCAGTCCTTGTGCACGCGCATCTGCGCATACTCGTGATAGTCGAGCCCGGCGCGGCGCATGCGCGCGTCATCGAGCGGAAAGCCGAGCGGCTCGACCAGGTGCAGCTGCGCACCGGTATTGGCGCACAGCCGGATCACGTTGCCCGTGTTGGGCGGTATCTCCGGCTCGACCAGTACGACATGAAACACGTTCTTCTCCCATCGGCCGCGAGGGCCTTGTTCAATGCGGCGGCGTGCGTGCGAACACCAGGTTGGTCACGCTCGCCGCGCCGTTGCGCTTCAGGCAGGCCGCCAGCGCGCCGAGCGTATGGCCGGTGGTCATCACATCGTCGACCACCAGCACGTGCCGGCCATCGACAGCGTGCCGCTGCATCAGCGCAAATGCGCCGCGCATATTATCCCGTCTGTCCGCGGGCGCAAGCCCGGATTGCGGCGCGGTGTCGCGCACCCGCACGCAGGCGTGTGTCGCCAGCGGCAGCTGCAGCGCCCGCGCCAGCGGCCGCGCGATCTCCTGCGCCTGGTTGAAACCGCGCGCGGCCAGCCGTTCGGCCGACAGCGGCACGGCCAGCACAAGCTCGGCCGCCGCAGCCGGCGGCGCCTGCGCGATGGCCTGCAGCATCTGCTGCGCAAACGCCGCGGCCAGCGGCAGCTGCGCGCCGAACTTGAGCGCCTGCACCAGCAAGTCCGCCGGCGGCGCATACAGGGTTGCCGCGATGCTGGCGTCGAACGCGGGCGGATCGGCGATGCAGGCGCCGCAGGAGGGCGCGGCGGCCGATGCCGGCAGCGGCAATGCGCAGCGGCGGCAGTGCGCGCCGTCGCGGGCGAGGTAGCGTTCACGGCAGGCGACGCACAGCGCTGCGGGCGCAGCGTCGCCGCACAGTGCGCAGCAGCCGGGCAGCAAGCGGGCCGCTTGCGCGGCCAGCAGGGCGGCCGGATGGATCAGGTGGCGGCGCAGGAGGCGCAGCAGGGAGAGTCTGTCGAAGGGCATCGCGGGTCGGTAGCGCTGGGGTACACTGCCGCGCATTGTTCCTCCGTCCGTGCGCCCGAGCGCTGCCATGCCTGCCATTCCGAACGAACCCGATCCAGATCGCCGCATCGCGCCGGTTTCCGTTGCCGCCGTGCGTCGGCTGTTTGCGCGGCCGCAGCGCGTTGCCGGCTCGCAGTTCCTGCGGCGCGAAATCGCCGCGCGAATGTTCGAGCGGCTGGCGCTGATCCGGCTCGACCCGCAGCGGGTGCTGGACGCCGGCTGCGGCGAGGGCGAAGACCTGCTCGGCCTGCAGCAGGCCTTTCCGCTCGCGCAGCTGTTCGGCATGGATGCGTCGCCGCAGATGCTGGCCGCCGCCGCGGCGTCCGGCGCACAGTCGCGCTCGCGCGCGCAGCGGCTGATCGGCCGCTTCCTCGGACGCCGGCCGCAAGGCATGCACAGCGCGGCGCTCGCCGGCGCCGATTTCGCCCGCCTGCCGCTGCCCGACGGCAGCATCGACCTGCTCTGGTCCGGACTGGCGCTGCACTGGCATCCGCAGCCGCACCGGGTGATCGCCGAATGGGCGCGCGTGCTGCGTACCGACGGCCTGCTGATGTTCAGCTGCTTCGGGCCCGATACCTTCATCGAATTGCGCGAGGCATTCGCGGCCAACGGCATGGCCGAGCGCGTGATGCCCTTCGTCGACCTGCACGACTACGGCGACATGCTGGTGGCCGCCGGCATGGCCACGCCGGTGATGGACATGGAAAAGCTGACCATCACCTACGCGTCAGCCGACAAGCTGCTGGCCGATGTGCGCGCCTTCGGCGGCAATCCGCTCGGCAGCCGCCTGCGCGGGCTTGACGGGCGCCAGCGCTGGCAGCGCCTGCTGCGCACGATCGACGCGGCGCGCGATCAAAACGGGGATATCCGCCTGACCGTCGAGGTCATTTACGGGCATGCTTTCCGTCCGGCGCCGGTCACGACGAGTCGCGGCGAGCAGATCATCCGCTTCGAGCCCCGGAAACGATGAAAATGACGTTTTTAATTTTTCAAGTTGGCCGCTCTTCCCTGCGATTGATATGGTCTTTACTTGGCGGCAGATATTCTTTCCCCTTATACTCCACGGGTTTTTCCTGGGCTTGTTGCTAAATAGCATTTAGACAACCGGTTTGCGCGAATGGCGGCACGTGAGTGGATTTTGAAACGAAATTGCTCGATGTCGCCGGGCCAGCTGGCTCGTGCCTATCTGGCTTTGTGCGCCGCATCGCTGCTGGTCGCGGGTTTTTTCGCGGCGCAGGGTGCGTGGCTGGTGCTGGTTTTTTCGGCGCTGGAGCTGACGGCAGTGGCCGTCGCCTTCGTTTATTTCGGTCGCCATGCGACGGATCGCGAACATGTCGCCCTCAGCGACAGCGGTCTCCTGGTGGAACGGGTGCAGGCCGAGCGCGTGCGTCAGTTCCGGATGGACCCGCAGCGTACCCGAGTGGCCCTGCCTGCTTTGCGGCACGGACTGATCGGCCTCGAGTCGAACGGTGCGCGCATTGAAGTCGGCAGGTTCGTCAGCGAGCGGAAGCGGCGGGAATTCGCGCGAGAACTGAACAGGGAACTGGCCGGATTCCGGGCAGGCTCTGGGAGCTGGCAGTAACAGAAAAATTAACAGATTTTAATCAGGCATTTGAGGACAACATGAACTACGCGAAGCGCCTAATCCACACGTTGATGGCTGCTGCCGGCTTGCTTGTCGCTGGCTCGACGTTCGCAGTCAATGACATGGTCGGCGGCCCTGCCGTGCACCAATTGAACTTCCAGACGCCGGTGACGGCGATCGCAGCCGACATCTACCAGTTGCATATCTGGATGATCGCCATCTGCGTAGTAATTTTCGTCGCCGTTTTCGGCGTGATGTTTTATTCCATCCTGAAGCACCGCAAGTCGCTCGGCCACAAATCGGCGAGCTTCCATGAGAGCACCGCTGTCGAGATCGCGTGGACCGTCGTGCCTTTGCTGATCGTCGTCCTGATGGCCCTGCCGGCCACCAAGACCGTGGTCGCGATGAAGGACACGTCGAACGCCGACATCACCATCAAGGCCACCGGCATGCAGTGGAAGTGGGGCTACGACTACATCAAGGGCGAAGGCGAAGGCATCTCCTTCCTGTCGGCCCTGTCGACGCCGCGCGAAACGATCGAGAGCACCGGCGCGAAGCCGGACAACTACCTGCTCGAAGTGGACAACGAGCTGGTCGTTCCGATCAACAAAAAAATCCGCATCGTGACCACCGCCAACGACGTCATCCACGCCTGGGGCGTGCCGGCGTTCGGCGTGAAGCAGGATGCGATCCCGGGCTTCGTGCGCGACACCTGGTTCAAGGCAGAGAAGGTCGGCGTCTATCGCGGCAACTGCTACGAGCTGTGCGGCAAGGAACACGCGTTCATGCCGATCGTGGTCAACGTCGTCAGCGAGGCAGACTACGCGAAGTGGGTCGCCGAGAAGAAGAAGTCGATGGCCGCCAATGCGGATGATCCGAACAAGACCTGGACTGCCACCGAACTGGCGGCCCGTGGCGAGAAAGTCTATGCAGCCAACTGCGTCGCCTGCCACCAGGCCAACGGCGCTGGCGTCCCGGGCGCTTTCCCTGCGCTGGTCGGTTCGCCGATGGTCACCGGTCCGCAGGACGGCCAGATCGGCATCCTGCTGAATGGCAAGAATGCGATGCCGGCATGGAAGTCGACGCTGTCCGACACCGAAATCGCTGCAGTCATCACCTACACCCGCAATTCGTGGGGCAACAAGGCCGAAGACAATATCGTTCAACCCGCCGAAGTCCTGGCTGCGCGCAAGTAATACAGAAATCAGGGAGAACTAGATGAGCACTACACTAGATCACGCACACGGTCACGACGACCACGCGCACGACGATCA
>JACCDX010193411.1_pt1 | contig 26732 bp, 23 predicted proteins | sample 7449681 | NCBI WGS metagenome assembly JACCDX01 (sample SAMN15323450, study PRJNA562643) | freshwater metagenome | isolation source: river surface water | place: USA:Blue River Watershed | collected 2017-08-18
GCGATGGGGATTACCCAAATTGCCGCGGTGATGGGTAGTTGTGTGGCGGGTGGTGCTTATTTGCCAATCATGAGCGATGAAGCCTTGATCGTAGAGGGTAATGGAAGCATCTTTTTGGCGGGTAGTTACTTGGTGAAGGCGGCGATTGGTGAGGACATCGACAATGAAACGCTGGGTGGTGCTACTACGCAAACCGAGATTTCGGGTGTGATTGACGATAAGTTTCCGGATGATCCAACCTGTTTGGATCGCATTCGTTACATCATGGATAAGATTGGCAAATACGAGGAGGCGGGATTTGATCGCATCGCATCGTCTCAGCCAACCAAAAAAATGGAGGAGATTTGGGGGATTTTGCCGAATGAGCGTAACAAGCCCTACGATACGATGGAGGTGATTGAGCGATTGGTCGATAACAGTGAATTTGAGCAGTATAAAGAGGGCTATGGCAAGTCGATTTTGTGTGGTTATGCGCGAATCGATGGCTGGGCGGTGGGTATCGTGGCGAATAACAGAGAAATCGTAAAGAGTAAGAAGGGCGAGATGCAGTTTGGCGGGGTTATTTACTCAGACAGTGCGGATAAGGCGGCGCGATTCATCATGAATTGCAATCAGAAGAAAATTCCTTTGCTGTTTTTGCAGGATGTTACTGGGTTTATGGTGGGCAGTAGGAGTGAGCATGGCGGTATCATCAAAGACGGCGCGAAAATGGTGATGGCGATGAGCAACAGTACCGTTCCTAAGTTTACGGTGGTGATGGGCAACAGTTATGGTGCGGGGAATTATGCGATGTGTGGCAAGGCGTACGACCCTCGTTTGATTGTGGCGTGGCCGGGAGCGAAGATTGCAGTAATGGGTGGAGAGCAGGCGGCAAAGACCTTGCTGCAAATTGAAAAGGCGAGTTTGAAGGCCAAGGGTGAAATCATTGATCCGGAAGTGGAGAAGCAGTTGTTGGCGAAAATCACCGACAGATACAATGCGCAGACAACGCCATACTATGCTGCGGCCCGTTTGTGGGTGGATGCGATTATATCGCCGATGGATACCCGTAAATGGATTTCAATGGGCATTGAAGCGGCCAATCACGCACCGGTGAAGCCGTTTAACCCTGGGATTTTGCAGACCTAAACTGCGTTTGGTAGGTTTGTATCCAATCGTTGACCGTCATTTTTTTGGCCAGTTCCGCAAGGAGATTTAGCGGCACATCTTCGGCTTTTTTGAATCTTACACAACCTTTTCCCATGTCGAGTTTTTTGGTGCTGTGTTTGGGCCATTCGCTTTGAAACCAATCCAAAAGCGGGCTGCTGGCGTATAGTCCCATGTGATGCAGGGCGATGTGCGCCTTGGTGTTGCCGATGTTGATGAAGGGCAGTGGCAGTTTGGGGTTGCAGTGGTATCCATCGGGGAAAATGCTGTGCGGCACTACAAAGCCAATCATGCCGTAACTCATTACTTGCTGAAATCCTTCGGGCAGGTTTTCGGAGAGGGTGTTGGCGATGGCTTCAACGATTTTTTGTCGGTCTGCCGGCAACTGCGCGATATATTCTTCGGGGGTTTGGATGGAGGTTTTGGTCATGGTTTGGATTCCTGCTAGCCTATGTAACTGGTACAAAATTCTGAATTTATCCGATGGGTTGAATGGATTAATCGGATTAAAATATTCTATGTGGTTTATAAAACCGCCATTTTCTTATGCATTCAGGGGAAATTTCGGGTTTATTGCCGAATTTTATCCAGTCCGAAATTTAGGTATACTTATACTGTTACCGGCTGTGCGTTTGTCACTATATTACATTTTTAATAAATATTTCAGCTCTTACAACTCTTGCTTGTCTACTGTTTGTGCCTGAATACATATATGCATAATATGAAGCAAATTCATTTTTGTCCCTTGGAGTATATTTGTTAGCGAGAACATTTTTTTCCAATTCCACAAGCTTTGCTTTAATTACTTTAAAGTCGATTGTGCCTGTCCTTGATAATTCAACAACAAGTGTAAAGAAATTTGATTTTCTATACCAAATTGAGTCCGGATCAAGCTCTAAATTTTTGATACCATTTAGAATATTTAGTATTCTTTCTTTTATTTCGTCTTTATTTGGATAGCTATCATTGAAATTGGCGATTGACTTTTCGATTTCGGTGTCTCTCGAAAAATAACCACCAGTCTCAAGAGTTGCCATTGTCAATAGAATAAAATGAAGATCTGACATTCGGGACATTTCAGAGTCACTAAAAATAGGGATATGTTCTACGTCAACTTTTTGTAAAATTTCCTTTGCTGTCGTAATAAACTCGCCGTCATAAACTGCATTTTGTATTTCTATTTGTTCTAAACTGAATTTTGTTTGATTTATTCTTTTAAAAATCTCACGAATGGTATCAGAAGAAATGTCGCCAAGATCACGAACAACAACATTGTAGTTTAAAAAGTCTTTTTGCTCATCGAGAGAAAGGTCTTTAAATTTGCGAACTTTTTTTCCGAAAATCTTTGAGTCTTTATCCTCATCGAGATATTGAACTATTGTACTTAACCTTTGCTGTCCATCCACAATTACTTCTTGAGTTTCTATTTTAGTAATGTCTACACCTGATTGAGCTGTATATATTTCGGGAAACGGAAGCCCGCTTAAAACAGTTTCAATAAAAGCTTCCTTGTGAGAAGTGTTCCAAACGAATTTTCGTTGAAAGTCAGGTTGTAATATTAATGAACCTTCTTTAATTCGTTTGTAGAGTTCACTAACTTTTTTATTTCCGGGACTTGCTGGGATTTGTTTTGCCATTTTAGATTATGTTTAATGTCGTGCTGTAATCTTCAACACTTCTCGTGTAATACTTCTCTAAGTACGTATAATTTTTGAATAGACCTGCTGTTACCTTATAATTTCCTACCTCACACTTATTATTAGAAAGTGAGGCAAAAAAGTCAAACCATTCTGATTTAAGAAGATTTACTTGAAATGAAGTTGGAAGTTTGTCTGGTCGCATCCAGCCTTTAACAAGATATCTAAGGAATTCGCTGTAGATTTTTTGCTCTTTCATATTTACCGTTCGATACAATCTGTCAAGGGCGTATTGGTATTCGGTTATTTTGAGATAGAATTCTTCAAAGAGTTTTTCGTTCACAATCACAACATCAATGTCGGAGTCGTAATCAAATTCGGTGTCTTTGTGAAAACTAAACCCCAATTTTGCTGAGCCAACAATAAAAACTTCGTGGAAGCCAACGTTGAATTTATTTGCAATTCTATTTCTAAATTCAAAGTAATCACTTTCGCTTCCATGAAAAACATGAGGTGTCCCATGGAACAAAAATTTCTGAACAAATTTCAATCGCTTGTCTTGGTCGTCAGCTACTTTTAAATTATCGTTGAACTCTTGTCTTGTCATTTGGTTAATATTGTCGTGTCTTTAAGCATTGCCGGTAGCGGGTACAGCTATGCGTAGGCAGGGTTTTTAACCAGTGAAATGCCTTCGAAGAACTGAACCTTAAATTTACCTCTTTCCTGTCCTACGAAGCACGAAAACCCTGCTTGCGTATAGGTGATGTTACCACACGTACTTCTTCTTCGTTCGTTTTTGTCAGCGTTGGCAAAGACATACTCTTTGGCAAGTTTTGGCTTGCGTGGCGGATTATGCGACTTGCCAATGTGTATGGCTTTCAGGGTGGTCATACTGAAAAGTCACATCTGTATATTCCATCTCCAATTAAAGAAACAGAAACGTCCATTCTACCATATCTTTCTAAGTGGTGTCTTCTTACAGGTTGCCCCAAAGGAACACCAAGTCTTGTTCTTAAATACTCTCCCATTTGATTTTTGGCAGGAAAAGAACTTATCTGTTTAGGATACTCAATACCATCAACATTATTAGTTCCTTCCAATAAACCTTCCATAGTAATTCCATCATCCCAAATAAGTTCAATTGCCTCATTAGACCTTTGCCTTCTTCCTCTAACATCAACAAGCTCTCTTTCGGTTAACTTGGGAGGGAATAAATCAGGAAATTGTCTAATGTGGATTATGCTAATTGGTATACAAGCATCATCAATTCCTCTTTTGGGAGAAGGTAAACCATTTGCCATAAAGCCCCAGTTTAATCCACTTGCGTTGTGGGTTTCACCGTTGTCCATCAAAAAAGACATACTACAAATAGCTCCTTCTCTTATTCTCTCTTGAACACCTCGTAATCCTATTTCAAGACAAGAAATAGAATTATTAAAAATATGGGATATGTATTCATTTAGTGGATTAAAAGTATCTCGGGTAGTTTCCGCTAAAATTTCTCTATAAGGAGTCGTTAGACCATTTGTAGAAAAGTTCGCGGAGCCAATTAATGCGTGAATTATTAGTCCATTTCTTCTCCAAGCATAGCATTTCGAATGAACAGGAATTTGAGAATAAAAGATATTTAATTTGTCAACAGAGCCTTGTATACGAGTTAAAGAGTTATGCAAACTTGTTTGAATACCTTCAGAGCCATACATACCATAAATAACTCTTGAGTTAAAAGGTAATTCTTCCAACCTCGCAACTGGACTTGGGCCTAAATAGCCTGAAAGAACAATTAATTCATCTGTTTCTAATATTTCGTGTCTTTGGAAAATTAATTCCTCTAAATTTTGATAATAAAGCATAATCTAATAAGTAAAAGTTTGTTCTTTAAAAAGCCCTGTTTTTATTGTTATGTCTTCCGCTTCGTTTTCAAATATTTCTATGATTGTTTCAGCAATAATTTTTGCAAATCTTGGTGGTACTGCATTTCCAATCATTTTATATTGGTCACCTTTAGAGCCTAAAAATTCAAAGTCATCATCAAAAGACTGCAGTCTTGCTGCTTCTCTTACCGTTATTGAGCGTGCTTGTTCGGGGTCTGGATGAATATGTCTTAATCCATCCTTGTACAAATGAGCAGGAATTGTGTTACTTGGTTTGTCTTCACGAATTACGTGGTATTTGTGGAAGTTTGAATCTTTACCAGTTTTTTCTTTATATAATTTTATTAATGCTTGACTAGATGTGTATTTTTCCACACCTGTTCTAATATCATTCGCCAAAAGTTTGAAAATTTCAATATCTCTATTACTGTGAATTCTTGGCTCGTGATTTTTTGGTAATGGTTCACCATTGAGTTTGAGAGAATGTGAATGTTTTGTGCTATTTTGACAAGGAAATATTTTTGGAAGATTGTCAAAAGCTATTTTAGAACTCATAGGACTTTTACTTGCTTTGCTTTTTAACCGAGCATAAAAATTTCTCACTGTTTGAGTACTATGTTCGGAATTCTGAACACCAAAAATAATTACACGTTTTCTTTTTTGTGGAACGTTGTAGTAAGACGTATCAAAAAGAGCGTTTGACCTTAAATTGCTTGTTATTTCATAACCAATTTCTTCAAATGCAATTTTTATCCTGTCAACAATTTGAATACCGCCTGGTTTTGCAGATAAAATGCCTTCTACATTTTCAAAAACAAAAGCTTTAGGTTGGTAATGATGAACCATTTTCACATAACTCTCAAAAAGATAGTTTCTATAATCATCTTGCATTCCATTTTCATCACGAACTCGACCAGCAATAGAATATGCTTGGCAAGGCGGACCTCCTAAAATTAAGTCAACAGATTTATTGCCTATGAACGAATCAACTCCTTCACTTACCCCAAAAACAGGGTCGCTATAGCCGTTTATTAATTCATCTGTTCGTTGAATATCAAAATGCAGAACATTAACATCATCAAAGTCATAATTCCATTTTGTAATTAGTCGTTTTTTTAATGTCTGAACTGTTGGGTATTCCCAATCAACAGCCGCTAAAGTGTTAAATCTACTTGTTTGAAGAAAACCATCTGTCAAACCACCACAACCTGCAAATAAATCAATAACATTAAACTTCATAATTCAAATGTTTTAAAAGTTGTTCTCCAAGTATTTTACCTAATAGAGGCGGTACAGCATTTCCAACCTGTCTATACTGTTCTGTTTTGTTTCCTAAAAATTCAAAGTCATCTGGAAAAGATTGCAATCTTGCATTTTCTCTTACACTTGGAACTCTGTTCCATTTGTAATGAAAATGATTTCTGTGACCAGTGTCTATTGTTTTAGAGGGCTTTTTACTATGATATCTTGTCCAAGCTTCGTTGAATCTCCTTGAATCGCCGACCCCTTTAGGTAAATCTTTATGATTTCCACCTTCAGGAACTTGTGAAATTACATTTATAACGTGTTCGGTGTGTTGAGTGCCTAAGTGATTTTTCAAAACCTTGTTTCCATTCCGCATTGTTTTTTGATAATTACTAAATGGGGTTTTATCATATTTTAGTTGTTCACTGCCCAAGTCGCCAACTAAATCAGGCAAATCTCCAATAGCATCTTCACAACCTATATATTCTTCTTCTTTGAGAATTGGTTCTGGAAATTCAAATGTTCCAAATTCCTTTTTTAACGCAACAAAAAATACACGTTTACGAATTTGAGGAACACCAAAATCGGGTGCAAAAAGTAATTTTGGATTGCAATTGTACCCCATTTCGTCACAAAGTCGAATTATTTCTTTTTTTGCTTTTCCGCCATATAGATTTAATAATCCCGGTACGTTTTCAATAATTATTGCTTTAGGATTTATTTGTTCTGCAAGTCTAAAAACAGAATAGAAAAGTGAATTTCTTTCGTCATTTTCGTTTCGTGATCCTGTAAGAGAAAATCCTTGGCAAGGTGGACCAGCAATTATTACATCAATTTCTTTATTTTTTGTTTCATAAACTATTGAATTAATTGCACTTTCTTTGTGTAAATCAAGTAAAAGTGCTTTTGAATTATTGTGATTCTTCACAAATGTTTTTAAAGCAATTTCAGTATTGTCCACACCCAAAACAACGTGAAAACCCGCTTGCTGGAAGCCGTATGAAAAGCCTCCACATCCCGAGAATAAATCTATAGCTGTTAATTTCTTACTCATTGTCAAAGTTTATTTTTCTTTATCTTGTGTTAATACTTCTTAGATAAATTGCTGTTCCTTCGGCTACTGTAAATACATTGTCAGAACATTTGTATTTATTTGCTTCACGAGCAAACTTATCTGCAAAAAATAAATCGTTGATTTTTTGAGTGTCAATCTGTAAAATATCCGAAAGTAGTTTCAGTTTGGAAACGCTGAATTTTTTTGTTCCAGTTTCAATTCGACTAATGGCACTTGAATTGATTCCGATTTTTGCACCAAATTCAGTTTGAGTCCATTCTCTTTTCTCTCGCTCCAATTTAATGAAGTTGCCAAAACTTGTTATATTTAGGGTTTTACTCATTATGGTTTGACCTATTTTAGGCAAAAGTAAAAATAATTTGTCAATTTAGGGTCAAGTGCGATGAAAAAATTTCAGTTCTTTTGTTTTTTGTGTTTAGGAAAAGCGTTGGAAAAATAAATGTGCTGAAATGTGTAGTCGGCTTTTTTGTATGTGTGGTAACTAGATTATATACGAAACTAACTCAATCGCCTATTGTTTACAAATTGCTTGTAAGACATTGATATTGTTGTATTTGAAATAATTTTGGATTGTGTAATTGCGATTGCACTTAAAACATAGCATTACTTAGGGGCTACTGGACTTAAAAAACTATTGATTAAAATCCAATTACGTCTAGATCTTTTGTAGCGGGTATTGGCGTCAGCAAGAACCCAACATTGTCATGGAATTGCTTCTGCCAAGTGGATTCCTGATGGCCGAGCCCTTGGTCGACTTGGGTATTCCAATTGGCAGGGAGGCTGTTTTTGATTGCATCCACCGTTGAATGTCGATACCCAGACTTTGTCATGATCTGATCGATGCGTTTTTGGGTGGGTCCGTACAAAGCATCGAGTCCCTCGGTGCCGTGCGTAAATAGGATTTTGTGGTTGCCGGGATCGGGCAGGTTCTTTTTGAAATATCGCACCATGGCATCGGGAATGGGGTTGTTTTTCATTTCAAAGATTCCTGGCCAATGGGTTGAAAAGCAAGCCGCAGTGCCAAAGACTCCGGGGTATTCGCAAATCGCGTACATCGAGATCAAACCGCCCATCGACGAACCGCCAATGACGGTGTGCGCGGGATCTGTATAGGTGCTGTATGTTTTGTTGATGAAGGGCCGGAGTTCGTATACGATGAATTTGAGGTAGTCGTCGCTGTTGATGGGGTTTTGAAACACATCGGACTGATTCTGTCGCTTTGCCTCCATGATGGCCGCTTTTTCTTTGTCTGTGAGCGATTCATAAACCTTTTGGGGAAAATAGTTTGAGTGGCGGTTCACCCCATCGTTCCAAATTCCTATCACGATGTACTCTGATTGTGGGGAAAGATTGGAATTACCGCTATCGCGATGATTTTTTTGGTTGAATTGGGCGATGGCATTGTAGGCGGCTATTGACTCGTCAATACCCCATTCTTGGTGGTTCCAGGTGCTGTTGCCATCGAACAGATTTTGTCCGTCGTGCATATAAATTACGCCATATTTTTTGTTGGGGTCGTAATCGCTGGGAAGCCAAACATCCACGTTTCTTGAAGTGATGAGCGACGATGGGAAATAATGCAAACGATCAATTCTACCTTGACTTGGTGCGGCGTTGGTCTGTCTAACGAGCGTAGCACATTGGTAGGATTGGATGGGAAAGGATTCAACGGCTGGGATTTCGGTGGTGTCGTACCCGGTGATTTTTCCGTCAATTGGGTTGATGCGCGGCACGATGTGCAGGGTGTCTTTGTTCTGCGATTTGGCTTTGGTGCGCTGGGATGTGAGGGTGAATTGGATCGAATCGCCAAAGAACTTGTAGCTGCTGTAGATGGTGCTATTGAGGACGGTGAATTCGGAGAATAAGGTGTTGTTGAAGACTGCTGCGTCTATATGAATGCCGTTGTTTTCATCGAAGTAGAGGTTGTTGTTGGCATCTGCAACCAAATCGTACCGACGGATATCGCCATCGTATTTGATGATAAATGGGTATCGAAATTGGGGGTTGAGATTTTTTTCGGTGGGAGGGGTGGTGATGGGCGGACCGAAGATGATTTCCATATTGGCCGTCATGCCCACTTCATTGGCGTTTTTGTAGACATTCAGTTTGCCTTTATAATGTCCGTAAAATGCCGTGGATAGTCCTATAGGGCTTTGAGAAGATGGATTGTTTTGCGCGAACAACGGACCTGAAATCGACCCCAAAAACAGGGCGATGGCTGTAAAGCGCTTGTGCAGTTGAGGGAATTTGATGGGCATAACCTGAAAAAAGGGTGGCTGATGAGCATTCAAATATCTTGGATTTGGTTGAAGGATTGAACGTTGGAGCTATTGTTTCTATATTTTTGCAAGAATGCGTAATGGAATAAAAATCGTCATTGTATTGTTGGGATTGTGGTTGAGTGATTTGAAGGGCGCCGCTCAGGTAGAATTGGTGGTTGAATCAAAGAAGGATACGGTGTTTTACTTTATCAAGAATTTAAGTTCTGTGGATACATTGAACGCCAACACGGTAACATGTACTTGGTTTCACATGCGAAAAGATGTGATGTTTTTTACACCGATTTATACACCGGGCAATCAAACTTTGCAGTATTCGGGCAAATTTCAGGGTGCGAAGTACACGTTTCGTCAACGCACTTTGCAGGGTTTGGGCTTTGATGCGATGATTAAGCCGGGCGAGAAATCGTGTTTTGCTTTTGTGGTCAATTACGCGACGATTCCTGATACGGTGATGTGTGGTAATTTGGATTTTTATTATTCGATCAATGGTAGTTCGGGGCGGGTTTCTGTTTTTCCTTCGGGTTCCGTTGGCTGTCCGTTTGTGAGTATTTTCGGAGTAATAGGATCTGCGAATGATGGGTTGAAAATGGGGAGTTTTGCCAACTTTACGATGCATCAATCTTCGAAATGTTCTTTGGATTTGGTTGCGGTGGTCATTGATGAGAACACCTTAAAGCCCACATTGTCTGGGTTGAATATTCCCAAATGTGCGGATGGGAGATTATGGAAATCTTTGGGTTATTCGCGCGACAGTCAGTTGTTTTATTCGTTTAATTTAGCTGACACTCTCGATCGAAAGGGGTTTAAGAAGTTCATTGATGATTTGCCAACCGGGAGTCATGTGTTTTTGTTGAGTAGTAAATGGGGACCTGACATTGTTTTCAATGCGGAACTGAAGGGCATTTTATCTTCTTTGGGTTTGGATGCCACAAAAAATTATGGTACTGGGTGTTATGTATATGTGTACGGTAGAAAGGGCTGGGCTGCAGGAAAAATGTATTTAAACACGATGTCGAGGGTTCCGTATTATTTGCAGACCAAGGAACATTTCATTGTGCAAAATCAAGGCTTGAATGAAACGGCATTTTTTTCACCTTGTTTTGAAAATCAGGTGACGAAAATTCTAGAACAACAGCCGAAGATGTCTACGAAAACATTGAATTACAATGGTTTTATTGTTTTTAACAATCCTTCCCAAAGTGGCTGGCAAGTGCAGGGTTTGAGGGCTGGCAAGTGGGTTCTTTATGATTCGCATATGCGCATTATGCAGCAAGGAGAGATGAATTTGGGTGATACCATCGTGTTGGGCGATGATTTGGTGTCAGGTACATATTGGTTGATGAGTGGGGATGGCTGTGTGAAATTGCTAAAGATTTAACGGGTTGCGCCTTTATTTAGGCCTATTTTTGTAGGGTTAATACGCTCATTTTGGGTTGTGTTATCTCAAGCTATATGAATTATTTATCGGTAGAAGGACTCAGTAAAAGTTGGAATGAAAAGGTATTGTTTGACCAAATTACATTTGGATTGAGCAAGGGCGACAAAGTGGCGTTGATTGCTGGGAACGGTAGTGGCAAGAGCAGTTTGATGAATATTTTAGCGGGTTTAGACAAGCCAGATGCGGGTAATTTGAGCATCAGAAAAGAGATTCATTGGGAGTATTTGCCACAGGATCCGGCGTTGAATGAGAATATTTCTGTTTTAGACAATTTGTTTGTGGGAACCACCCCTTCGATCATGGCGTTGAAGGAATATGAGGCTGCGTTGATGGCATACTCGGAGTTGGCGTCGGAGGAGAATGAGAAGCGATTGGACTTGGCTACTTCTGAGATGACGATGACGGAGAGTTGGGATTATGAGGCCAGGGCGAAGCAGGTTTTGGGCAAGTTAAATATTTATGAAACGGATATGGCCAAGCCGGTGGGGGTTTTGAGTGGTGGACAGCGGAAGCGGGTGGCATTGGCAAGGGTGCTGATTGATGTGCCTGATTTGTTGATTTTGGATGAGCCCACCAACCATTTGGATTTGGATATGATTGAGTGGCTGGAGGAGTATTTGAGTGATAAGAATTTGACGTTGTTGTTGGTTACACACGATCGTTATTTTTTGGATCGGGTATGTAATCGGATTTTGGAGTTAGACCGGGGTGTTCTTTATACTTATCAGGGGAATTATGAGTACTTTGTTGAGAAGAAGGCCATGCGTGAAGAGGTGGAGGCCAGTGAGAGAGAAAAGAATCGCAATACATTTAGGCGAGAATTGGAGTGGGTGAGGCGTATGCCCAAGGCGAGGACCACCAAAAGCAAGAGCAGGGTAGACGCGTTTGATGATTTGGCTGAGAAGGTGAAGGGTCCATACATTCAACAAAAGGCTGAATTTGGCGTGAAGATGGAGCGATTGGGCTCGAAGATTTTGGAACTTCACAACATCGAGAAGGCATATGGTAGTCAAAAAATACTGGGAGAATTCAGTTATACGTTTAAGCGCGGAGAGAAAATAGGGATTGTTGGTCCTAACGGCGTTGGAAAAAGTACTTTGTTGAACATGATCATGGGCTTGGAAAAGGCCGATCAAGGGAAAATAGTTTCTGGCGAGACCTTGGTGTTTGGCTATTTTTCGCAGCAGGGAATTCCAGTTGCGGGAGATAAGAGGGTGATTGATGTGGTGAAAGACATCGCTGAATATTTGCCACTGGCCGATGGCACAAAACTATCTGCATCGCAGTTTTTGCTTCGTTTTGGATTTACCAATGAAACCCAATATAATCCAGTATCGCGATTGAGCGGTGGTGAAAGGCGTCGATTGTTTTTGATGACGGTGTTGATACAGAATCCAAATTTTTTGATTTTGGATGAGCCCACAAACGATTTGGACATTGTTACATTGGCCACATTGGAGGCGTTTTTGATGGATTATTCGGGCTGTGTTTTGGTGGTAACCCACGATCGATATTTCATGGACAAATTGGTCGATCACGTGTTTGTGTTTGAGGGGGAGGGCAAGGTGCGTGATTATCCGGGTAATTACACAGAATATCGGACTTGGAAAGATTACAACGATGCAGAGCAGGCAGCCATCGCCAAGGGTGGTAACTCAAAAGGCAAAGCGGCGCCTACTGGGATTAAATCGGGGACAGTTCATGGTGAGGAGACCTCAGGAAAATCGGCTGCTGCAACGGTATCGGCCAATTTGAAAACCGAGGAAAAGAGGAAGCTGACTTTCAAGGAAAAGTTTGAATACGAACAATTGGGCAAGGAAATAGAGCAATTAGATAATCAGAAAAAGGCGTTGGAATTGGAAATGTCTGGTTTAACTACTGATTTTGAACGCATAACTGCTGTGAGTGCAACTTTGCAACAAATTGCCAGTGATTTGGATACAAAAGAACTTCGTTGGTTGGAGTTAGGGGAGTGGATTTGATGCAATGATGGAAACGCGGAACAGGAACATCGACGGGATCAAGGGGTTCTTGATTGTGATGGTGATTTTGGGCCATGTTTTGCAGGGACGGTTGGATCAACACATTGGAAGATATGTGATTTATGGGTTCCACATGCCCATTTTTATTGCGGTTGCGGGATTTTTGTTTTCGTTTGAAAAGAGTAAAACACTGCGTTTGGGTGAGTTTTTGGGCAAATATTGGGGTCGGGTTTTGTTGCCTTGGTGCCTTGCGATGTTGGCCTATGCGATTTATTTGGGCGCTTTTGGGCATTCGAGGCCTGAATGGAAGGGTTGGATTGCCTATTTGTTGAATCCTTATTATCATTTGTGGTTTGTGCCTGCCTATATTTTTTGGGGTTTGATGGTTTGGTGTATTTCTCATTTTTCAACTCGCCGTGAATGGGTATTTGCCATTGGATTATTGATTGCGTGGACCTTTTTTTATTTGAAGGCAAACCAAATGGATTTGTTGACGGGGTGGTTGGGTGTTGAGTTGAGCGGATTTGTTTTGCATGTTTTGCGGCCACACTATTTTTTATTTTTTGTGTTGGGAGTTTGGGCGCGCAATGAACGCATTCCAACGCCAACGGGAATTTTTGCGATATCGGGATTGGGGCTGTTTGCGCTGTATTTTGCCTTGTTTTATTTCCATGAGGTTGTTTCTCCTTCGATGATTGATTTGATATGGGTTTTTGGCAATGTGTTTTTTATAGTGGGTTTGTTTCGATGGATGGCGGCGGATACATTGCCAAAATCGCAGGTTTTTGAATGGATGGGTAGGCAATCGATGGGGATTTATTTGTGGCATGTACTGCCTTTGTTGTTGGTGAAAGATTTTGTTGGTACTCGACAATTGGATGTTTTCTATCCGGTGGTTTTTGTTTCGGAATTGATTTTATTGGCTTTGATTTTCCTTTTGTGGAAATATTGGCGGGGTGCCAAATTGTTATTGGGCGGCGGGTGATTTTCTCATTTGTTGGATTTTAGGTTTATTTTTGTGCTCTATGAGCAAGCACGCCTATGTATTCCCTGGACAGGGAAGTCAATTTGTGGGTATGGGTAAAGACCTGTATGACAGCAATGAACAAGCGAAAGCCCTGTTTGAGCAGGCCAACGAAATATTGGGATTTAGGATTACTGATTTGATGTTTCATGGCACCGACGAAGATTTGAGGCAAACCAGTGTTACTCAGCCAGCGATTTTTTTACACAGTGTGATTCGCGCGGTTGTATTGGGATCAGAGTTTAAGCCGGATATGGTTGCTGGACACAGTTTGGGTGAGTTTAGTGCATTGGTAGCTGCGGGTGCGATGCGTTTTGAAGATGGTTTGAAATTGGTTGAACAGCGTGCATTGGCGATGCAAGAAGCCTGCGAATTGGCTCATGGTACGATGGCGGCGGTTTTGGCATTGGATGATGCAAAAGTTGAAGCCGTATGTGCTGAGACAGAGGGTGTGGTGGTTCCTGCCAATTACAATTGTCCGGGTCAGTTGGTGATCTCGGGTGCATTTGAAGCGGTTGAAAAAGCGTGTGAGGGCATGAAGGCTGCTGGGGCGAAACGCGCATTGATATTGCCGGTGGGAGGTGCATTTCACAGTCCATTGATGGAACCTGCTCGTGAGAAATTGGCAAAGGCCATTGAAGCCACTGAAATTGTTACGCCGATGTGTGCCATTTATCAGAATGTTACTGCGAGTGCGGTAATGGATAAGGATGAAATCAAAAAGAACTTGGTGTTTCAATTGACTGCACCCGTTCGTTGGACACAAAGTGTTCAAGCGATGGTGGGCGATGGCGCGGCGAAATTTACCGAGATTGGACCGGGGAAGGTTTTGCAGGGTTTGGTAAAGAAGATTTCACCAGAATCCGAGGCCGAGAGTTTGGCTTAATGCCGGGCTATCGGATGAGATTGATGCTACCGTTTATGAGTTGTGGACTCTTGATAAACGGACTTTTGATGATGTTGAGTTGATAAAAATAGGTGCCATCGGGTAAAAATGGCCCATCGTTATTGACCCTTCCATTCCAGCATTCATTGAGATTTTCTGTGAAAAATATCCGTTCACCGTATCGATTGAAAATTCTTAATTCTGCTTCTTCACATTCTGATGCGATGCCGTAGACCCGAAAACAATCATTTTTACCATCGTTGTTGGGTGTGAATACGTTTGCAATTTTGACTTCGTGGGTGCTGTCACTGGTCATTTGAATGGGTTTTTTCAGTGTATCGGTGCAACCTGACGCGGTATTTTTTATCACAATTGCGGCATTATATTGACCTGCGATGTATTGGTAATTTCTTTTTATGGTACCGTTAGCTATTGTATATGTTTTGAGTTCGTGCGGTCCGGTTCTATCGATTTTTGAACCATCCCCAAAATCCCAAATCACGCTGTCTACGTTTGATACGTCGAGAATGAAATCAACGCCTGGTTTACAGGGAGTAAATTGGGTATTCAATGCGCCTCGGGGCGAGGTGATAACTCGAACTTTTTTCTCGTAGGTTGCTGTTGCATTGCAAGAATTTGAATCTGTAACTGTGAGTTTTACGACAAAAGTTCCAGTGTCTTTGTATTTGTGGGAGGGGTTGAATTGGTGGGAAGTGTCACCATCGCCAAATTGCCAAATGTAAGTTGCATTGAATCGTCTCGCTGGGAGAAAATCGATGGTTTGACCTAGGCAGATGATTTCAGGTTTGGCGGTAAAGATTGCATCAACGGAGTAACCCAATCGAAAGTCGAGTTTGAAACTGGCATTGGAACATCGAATACTGACATTGTTTTTGAATGCTACATTGGATGGTGAGGTTGGGAAATCATTGAGGCCGGGCGGGCTGTTGGGGCAGCTTGCGCAAACACTTTGATAGATGATGCCTCTGTTATCGAATCGAGAGGTTCCACCATCTACGTGATCATCGGACAGATTGCCACCGAAGTAGGAAGCATATTTGAGTGTTTTGGCATCTTTACCTAATACGATGAGGTAAAAATCGTTGTTGTCTGTGGTTTTTTGGTGGGCATCGGCGGTGATGGGCAATCCACCGGTAGTACCTGCATTGCCAACGCCGATATTGGACCCCCAGCCGCTGAAATAAATGTTATAGCAGTTATCAACCATGAAGGCTGAAGGGCTTAGTTCTGGGGCTCCCGTGGTTCGGTTGCCAAAGGTTGTAATGAATTCTAGATTTTTTAAATCGTTGGAAAATCGCCCTATGAATTGCGAGGTATTTGTTTTGCCATAGGTTCCGGCGGTTCTGGTTAAGTTGCCTTCGGTTTGCCCGGTGAAATATACTTTGTTGTCTATATCGAGGTCGATGAAATAAATTTGATCGTAATTGGTGCTTCCGTAATAAGTTCCTACTTGATAGAATCCGTTGTTTTTGTTGAATCGAGTGATAAATCCGTCGATGTCACCGATGGCAGATTTTCTATAACCGTTGCCGGCAATGGGGAAGTTGTTGCTAATCATTGTACCGCCTCCTACGAATAGGTGGGCAGTATCATCTACTTTGATTGAGTAAGCGGCATCGTCTTGATCACCACCCAGGAGAGTGGCCCATTTGATGGATGACAAAGAATTGTTGAGACAGATGATGGCGGCATCGGTTTCTCCTTTGGGTTTGGATTGAAGTGCGCCTGGTGTTGTGGGGAAATCGTTGGATCGGGTACAGGTGGCTACGAAGATATTGCCGTCGTTGTCTGTTGTGATATCGCCCCGATAGTTATCTGCATAGTTGTAAACCAGCAGTGTAGTGGGTATTTCTGTTTGGAAGCCGTCTGCATCGGATCCACCGATAAACGTTCCGCCGAGCAATTGGGTTCCTGAATTGTTGAGTTTATTTACGAATATGTCATAATCTCCTTGGTGCGTATTGGAATAGGCAGAATCTGGGTGTATTGGAAAATCGGGGGAGAGGGTAGTGCCGAATACAAGGAGATTGTTGAATGGATCTACACAAAGTGAGTGCGGGTATTCATCGTCGAAGCCACCCATGTAGGTTGCGAAGAGGAGTTTGCTGCCATCTGGAGAGTATTTGCTGATGGAGATATCGCAGGGCAATTGAACGGGGGGTGCACCCATTCCGCCGCCGCCGTAGGTGGTTTGAAAGGCTCCTGTGGTTACAGGGTATTTGCGCGTATTGGCGTCTACAATACCGCCGGCATACAAGCAACCGCTGGTATCGTAGGTGGCTGTAAATCCAAAATTATCACCTTGAGAACCGCTGTAGGTGCTGAAAACCAGAATGGGGTCTATGGTGAGGGGTAATTCTGTGTTGTATTGGCCAATTTTTAGGCCAATTGTGTTGCCATCAGTGGTGTATTTACAGGGGATGGATTTGTTTCTGCGGGCTTGTTTTTGATAGGCTTTGGGGGCATTGATTTGGAATTGACCGACAGATGTTTTTACAACGATTTGATTTTTTTGGAGATGAAAGGTGGAGTTTTTATCGATTTGCAGACCTATTTCGTTTGGGTTGGCACCAGGCCTTAATACCCAATCAAATTCCAAGGAGTTGTTGCTGAAATAGATATGAATATCGATTTTGGGATAAATGTCTTTGAGAACAATTCTCGCACAGGGTTGAATTTGGGATTTCCAATACTGCGGATCGTTTCCCAAATAGAAGTTTTCGTACCAGGGGGCAGGCTCTTGAAAGAGTACTTCTTTGGGTTTATTGCAATTGGCAAAATTTATATCGGTTACGTGATGTTGTAAAACGAACTGTGTGTCTTTGCCTCTATGGTGATGTATTTGGTGTTTTTGTGATATGCTATTGGGTGATTCTGTTAAAATTCGAATGCCATTGGAATTGATAAAAATGGCCCCTCCGGGAATTGTGGCTTGAGCTAAGCTGGTGTTGCTTGCGCCCCATTGTGAAACGTTGGGTGTGAAATATAAAGGATTATTTATTGTAGAAACCGTGTTTAATACATCGGCCGATACCTGCGAGTTTTGAGCCAATACATGATTTGCTGCCATGCTGAAGAGGGCAAACAAAAAATGAATTTGGCAGCGCAGGAATGATTTTACCACAATAACAAAGTTATTGAAAACAAAACACCTTTTGTCGTTGCCTGACAGCTACGATTCATTTCATGAAAGAAATGATCAATTAATTCTTGTAGACCAAATTTAGGTCAAGCGCATTGCCAATTACTTTGCAAACAAAATCGATTTTGTCTTGGGGTGTAAAAGTGGCAGTGAGTTTGGGATTTGGGTTATTTCTCAAGCCACTGGGGGCATTTCCAAGGATTTCAATTTGCACCCCATATTGAGATTCAACAGCACTGATTACATCGGATAAATTGGCGTTGTTGAATTTCAAACCGTTTTGGTTCCATTGCACGGCTGTGAGGTTTACACTTGAGTCGATTTGGAAATATGAGGATTTTTTATTCACTAAATTTGGGTTTTCAGTGGCTCTCATTCCTTTGGTAAGTATTGCAGATTCAAGTGTGGTTTGTGAGTTTTTTGCCAATTTTTCTACGCGAACTTTTCCATGGTTTACGGTTACCTGTAGGGGTTTGTTTGTGTAAGACCTTACATCGAAACCGGTACCTAAAACGGTCACTTGATTGCTGCCGCTGCGAATAACAAACGGTGCATTGGGATTTTTCGCCACTTCAAAATGCGCCATGCCATTGAGGTTGATTTTGCGTGCATTTTTGGTGATTGTGTAGTCTACGCTCGAGTTGGCGTTGAGTGTGATTACGCTTCCGTCTTTGAGTGTGATTTCTTTCACTTCTCCGCTGTTTGAAGTGTAGTTGCCTTGATCCAGGATTGCAGTGCTTTGGTTATTGAACCAAAACGCCCAAGCGCCAACGGCTATCAGGGATATTGCTGCTGCGATGCGGAAAATCTGCTTGAAGTTTCTTTGAACGGTGAATGGCGAGTTTGAAACTACTTTGCTCGCCTTTTTGTTGGCCATGTCTGCTGAGAATTTCTGCCAAGCATCATCATTGCCGTTTTCAAAGCTATATTTATACTGTCCCGCTGCGTCCCAGACTTCATGAAATTGTGGGTCGATATTGGGTTTGTTGTTATTTGATTCCATAGAATTAGTGGATTAATTGTGGCTGCATCATTGCAGACACTTGTTGTTTGATGATAGCTAAAGTGGGCTTGAATTGGGGGTTTTTTTTCAACCACTCTTCAAGCTTTCTCAATTCTTCCTCTTGCATCAAGCCAGCCGCATACTTGGTGAAGGTGTTGCTTTCTAATTGTTCTTTTGTCATGACGTTGCCTTTTTCCGGAAAGGGGTAATCAGGCCTATAAACACAGAAAGTGTGCTATACCCCCAAAAGAAATGATAATTTTTTGAAAAAATTCAAAAATAACACGTAAGTGTTTGATTTTAAATGATTTGATAGAGTTTTAATTTGGAATTATTGGAAAGAATCTTGGATTTATTTTCCAAAATGGTGGATGCTTTCAATAATTTCAACCACAGCGCGACCTTCTTGGGGTGTTGTGATTGGTGCGACATTGTGTACGAGGTTGTTGATCACATCTTGAATCACGAAATGGTGATTGGCGGCACTGCCTTTGTAATTTCCGTAATCATTCGCGGGTTGCGCATCGGGAAGTGTTGGTAGTGTATAGTTTTCGATTTCGCAATAATCCACGGTATTCATGTATTGACCGCCCAATTTCACTGTGCCTTTTTCGGCAATCAGGGTGATGGAACTTTCGAAATTCTGTTGGTTCAAACTGGTTGAATAACTCAATGAACCTTTGCCATTTGGCCCAAATGAAAAAACCACCTGTCCACTATCGTGAAATTCTGTTAACTGTTGGTGATTGAAGTTTGATGCATTTGCGTAGTTGATGGTGATGGGCCCAAGCAGCCAGTACATCAAATCAATAAAATGCGAAAATTGTGTGAAAAGAACCCCACCGTCTAGGTCATTGGTGCCGTGCCAATGTCCTTTTTGATAGTATCGGTGATCTCTATTCCAATAACAGATAATTTGTGCTTGATAGATTTCACCGAGGGTGTTTTCTGCGATGAGGTTTTTGATCCATTGCGAAGGTGGCGAGAATCGATTTTGCATCACACAGAAGATTTTCTTGTTGCGTTTTTGGGCTTCAAGTATCATGGCGTCACAATCTTCGGTGGACAGAGCCATGGGTTTTTCTACTACAACGTGCCGGCCCATGGACAGTGCTTGGATGGCGTGTTGTGCGTGATATCCGTTGGGTGTTGCGATACACACCACATCAATATTTGCATGGTGCATGAGCATTTCCTCTATGTTTGGGTAAACGGGGATGTTTTGAGGAATGTTTAGCTCTTCGGGTGATTTGATGTCAACAACAGCAACGAGTTTTGCATTGGGATTCAGAGAAATCATGTGTGCATGGCGGGTGCCAATGTGGCCAACGCCCACAACTGCAAAGTGAATGGTTTCTGCTGATTCAGTCATGATGAGGGGCAAAAATGCGGAAGATTTACCACAAAATATCATCGTAAATAAAATCGGTGAGAAAAAGGTTTGGTAATGTGGGCAGAACCGCCAAAATTTGCGGTAGTATGACGAACGAAAAGGTTTTGGTGATTGGGTCTTGCGGACAGTTGGGCACGGAGTTGGTGGAGGCATTGCGAGGCATTTATGGTGATTCAAATGTGATTGCGAGTGATGTGAAGAAATCAGACAACCCAGTTTTTGATGGGGGTCCTTTTGAAACATTGGATATTTTGGATGCGGATGGTTTGGGTGCGGTGATTCAGAAATACAAACCCACACAGGTATATCATTTGGCGGCGTTGTTGAGTGCAACGGCTGAAAAAAACCCTGAATTTGGTTGGAAGTTGAACATGGAGGGTTTGTTCCACGTGTTGAATGCGGCCAGAGATACAGGCATCATCAAGAAAGTGTATTGGCCCAGTAGCATTGCGGCTTTCGGACCAAACACAGAACGATTTGGCACACCCCAATACGGCACCATGGATCCCACAACCATTTATGGAATCAGCAAATTGGCGGGTGAGTTGTATGCGCAATATTATTTTAACCGTTGGGGCATTGATACGCGTTCATTGCGTTATCCCGGTTTGATTGGATACAAGAGTGCGCCGGGTGGTGGAACCACGGATTATGCTGTGGCCATTTATCACGATGCTTTGCAATCGGGTAAACATACCTGTTTTTTGGGTGAGGGAACCACTTTGCCCATGTTGTATATGCCAGATGCTTTGAAGGCAACATTGGATATCATGCATGCACCTGCGGAACAGATCAAAATTCGTACAAGTTACAATTTGGCGGGTATGAGTTTTGCGCCTGAAGAAATTGCGGCGTCTATCGCGAAAGTGATTCCTGGGTTTGAAATTGCGTATGAACCCGATTACCGTCAGGCCATCGCCAACAGTTGGCCGGCTGTGATCGACGATACAGAGGCTCGCAACGACTGGGGTTGGAAGCCGGATTTCGATTTGGATCGCATGACAGAGGATATGCTCAAGAATTTGAGTCCTCAGTATGCACAAAAAGGGTAATTAACGACCGATTTAATTTTCGGGCAGCAACGAGGCATAGCCAATGGCTTTACCGATCATGGCTGTTGTAGTTGCTCTTTCAACCATTACATTCACCAAATCTCCGATTTTGTATTCTTCGCATGGGAAGATGGTGACTGAATTTTGGTCGCTTCTGCCTTTCCAATCGAGGGTGCTTTTCTTTGAATGGCCTTCGATGAGTACAGTGACTACTTTACCAATGTAGGATTCATTTTTTTGCTTTGATTTGGCATTTTGTAGGGCGATGATTTCGCTTAATCGACGCGATTTTACATCATCTGCTACATCGTCGACCAACTTTTTGGCGGCGGGTGTACCGGGTCTTTCGCTGTAAATGTACATGTAGGAGAACTCAAAATGGGCCCACTCGATGAGGGAAAGGGTGTCTTGGTGTTCTTCTTCTGTTTCGGAGCAGAAACCCGCAATGATATCGCAGCTGATGCCACAATCGGGGATGATGCTACGGATCATGCGAATTTTATCCATATACCATTCACGGGTGTAGTTTCTCGACATGATATCGAGCACGCGCGAGTTGCCACTTTGTGCGGGGAGGTGGATGTAATTGCACAAGTTTTTGTATTTGGCCATGGTGTAAACCACTTTCTCGTTGATATCGCGGGGGTGACTGGTACTGTATCGAATGCGCATTTGTGGCACTGCGGTGGCGCACATTTCAAGGAGGTCGGCAAAATCCACAGAACTATCTTGTTCATCTTGGGTGAGTTTTTTGAATTCTTTTTTGGGGCCACCACCGAACCAGAGATAGGAGTTTACGTTTTGACCTAGGAGTGTAATCTCTTTGTAGCCTTTGTTTGATAGGTCTAATACTTCTCTCACGATGCTTTCAGGGTCGCGAGATCTCTCTCTGCCGCGGGTAAAGGGAACTACGCAAAAACTACACATGTTGTCGCAACCGCGCATGATAGACACAAATGCGGTAACGCCATTTGAATTCAATCGAACGGGGTTCAGGTCGCCGTAGGTTTCTTCTCGGCTGAGTAGCACGTTGATGGCTCTTCCGCCTTCATCTACTTCTGCAACGAGTTTTGGTAAGTCGCGATAGCTATCGGGGCCGGCTACTACATCCACCAATTTTTCTTCTTCGAGCAATTTTTCTTTGAGTCTTTCGGCCATACAGCCCAGTACCCCAATGATGAGTTCTTTGTTGTGTTTTTTATTGCCTCTGAGGTGTTTCAGTCTTTCTCTTATGCGTTGTTCTGCATTGTCGCGAATGGCACAGGTATTGAGAAAAATGACATCGGCATCGAGTTCATCGTTGGTTGAAGCGAAGCCATGTTCACCCATGATGGAGGCGATGATTTCACTATCGCTAAAATTCATGGCACATCCATAGCTTTCGATATAAAGCTTTCTAGAGGCTGTGATGGTGGGTGTAATGATGACTTCTGACATATTGGAACTACAAAAATACGGGCTTTTTTGTTTCTTTGCAGTGAATGAGACATTTCAACACCTTGATTTTGCTTGCCTTTGTGGCTACAGCGGGTATGGTTTCGGGCCAAACCAAGGATTCTGACAAAGGACAATTTTCTGGTAATTTGCTGATGAACTATCAGAAGTATTTGCGTGACGACAGCATCGGAGCGAATACCAAGGTATATAAAGAGAACACGGCCAGCGCGGATGCGTGGTTGTTTATGCAGTATCGGATGAAGGGTTATTCTTTCATTGTTCGATACGATGCGTTCAACAATTCGCCTTTATTGGATCCCCAGGATGCCTACACCGATCATGGCATTGGCTTTTGGCAGGTGAGTAAATCGATTGATAAATTGGACATCACGATGGGGTCTTTTTACGATCAATTTGGAACGGGGGTTTTGTTTAGGAGTTATGAGCAGAGGCAGATTGGGATTGACTATGCAATTCAGGGCATGCGCTTGAAATACAACATCAACGACAAGTGGGCGATCAAGGGGTTTGCGGGCAATCAGAAGGGTAACATCAAAAATCGTTTTGGATTTGCCAAGCAGGTGATCAGTGGTTTGAATATAGAGGGAGGCATTCCGGTGGGTAAGATGAGCAAGTATGGGGATTTGAGCGTGGGTGCATCGGCCATCAATCGGAGTTTGGACCGCGAGACGATGGACCGTTTGGTAGGAACCATCAATACTTATGATTTAGCGGATCGATTTTACCCCAAATACAACATGTATGGGTTTAATGCGTATTTCGGCTATAACATTGGAAATTTTAGTTGGAATGTGGAGGGCAATGTGAAGACGCCTGAAGCCATTTTGGGGATGAACGATCGCTTTAAGCTTGCGGGTGGCAATGTTTTGTATACTTCGTTGAGTTGGGGTAAGGGCGGTTGGAAGTTGGGCAAGCAAAAGGCATCGATTGGTTTGAATTTGCAGGCGAGACACGTAGATAATTTTGCTTTTCGCACGGCGCCTACGGAGGCTTTGTTGAATGGTTTGGTGAGTTATTTGCCTTCAATGACCCGTCAGAACACGTATCGTTTATTGAGTCGATACAACGCACCGGGTCAAGAATTGGGTGAAGACGGTATTCAGGGAGAAGTGGAATTTAAACCGCGCAAGGGAACGCAGATTTTCTTTAATGCGAGTTATGTGCAAACCTTGGCGAGCAATGGCAAGTTGAATGCCGTTACTGGCGCTATGGAGGCTGAGAAGTTGTTTAGTGAGAATTATTTGGAGGTGGTTCAGAAATTGGGTAAACACGATAAATTGAAATTGGGCATACAGCAGATTCATTACAATCAAACGCGTTACGAAGATGAACCGGAGTATGTGCCCGTGAAAACTTTCACGCCTTTTGGTGAGTGGCTACACACCATGGAACATGGCAAGAGTTTGAGGGTGGAATGGCAGTATTTAAGCACGAAAAACGATCAAGGTTCATTCGCCAATTTGATGGTTGAATATTGGGCAACCAAACAGTTGAGTATTGCTGTGGGCGATATGGTGAATGTGATTCCACACCGATATGAGCGCATGATCATTGCCGATAAAGTGTTGCATTATCCCACAGTATTTATTGGGTATACGGAGAAGAACACTGTGTTCACGCTGGCTTATTTGAAGCAACAACAGGGGGTGAACTGTTCGGGCGGTATTTGTAGGGAGGAGCCTGCTTTCAGTGGCATTCGATTCACTGTGAGTAGCAATTTTTAAAGCAATCGCGACAAGTATTTCCTTTTTTGTAAGGAGGATGAATTAAAGATCCCAGATTCGGGTACGTCTTTCTTGGCTATAGTTTTTCACGTTCATCCAAAACGCCGCTACCAAGTATATGATGATGGGCGAACCCAGTGTAAAAAAGCTGGCATAAACGAAAGACATGCGCACGCTTTTTACGGAAATTCCCATCCATTCGCCGAGTTGACTGCAAACGCCGAATAGGGATTTTTCCAATGCGTATTTGATGAATTTCATGTGAGATCAAATATAGATAGGAACAATGATACTTTTACTTTGTTTGTTACAAACGCGTGTAAAACTCTTGTAAGTAACGCGTTGCGTCCAGGGTTAGCTGTCCGTTGGTTTGATAATGGATTACATTTTTGGTGATCAGCTTGGGTGATTCCTCTGCATTTTCTATGTTGATTGGTGTTTTTACAGCGTGGAAAATGGCTAGATGTGGTGGTTTATTTTCGGTGGCTTGTATGAACGTAATTTCCTGAATTTGGAGGTGATTGTCGGAAAAAGTTTTTTGGGTTTGGTTGATGTTTTGGCTGGGGTATAGTAGGAATAGTTCCCCGTTGGGATGGAGCAAACGGTTGCAATGTTTGAGCAAATTGGGGAGTGTAAGTTCATTGGAATGTCGGGCCAATCGCCTAGTGGTATTTTGGGATGGCAGGTGATTTTCGAAGAAAGGCGGGTTGCAAACTATGGCGTGAATGGGTGTTGTGGGTTCCCACAATTGTACATCGCCGATTTGAAATTCTATTTGGTTCTTGAAGGGGTTGTTGTGGTTGTTTTCGATGGCTTGTTGGATGGATCCGGGATGTATGTCGATGCCTGTGAAGGTCGCATCGGGGTGTTTTTGGGCGATCATGAAGCAAAGCAAACCGGTGCCAGTGCCGATATCGAGCACATGGGCGTTCTTGGGCAATTGAATCATCGAACCGAATAAACAAGCATCGGAAGTTACAGGAAGTGCTACATCATTTTGTGCGATGCTGAACTGCTTCATCGCGAAGGGCTGTCGCGGTTTGTTCATTGGACAGGAAAGATATCGGTGAGGATCAGTTCTTTTGGATTTTGATAAAAATCACATTGGTTTTGCGTGAGTGCAATGATGTGATCGCAATGATTGATAGATAGTTGTAAGTCGTGACTGCTATAAATAATGGTTTTGGCTTCTGTTTTGGTTAGGTGAGAAAGCAGTTGCAGGAAATTGATTCTCGAGGGGTAATCTAGAAAGGCGAGGGGTTCATCGAGTAGGATGAGTTGACTGTCTTGGGCGAGGCATCTAGCGAGCATGACTTTTTGTTTTACGCCATCGCTGAGTGCGCCGAAGGATGCATTTTTTAGGTCGTGGATGCCGGTTTTGTGCATTGCATTTTCCACGGCAGCTAAATCGCTTTGGGCCGGGTTTTTCCAGCCTGTGATAAATCTTTGTCGCCCCGAAAGCACCATTTCACTCACTTTCATTTGTTCGATGGCGGGGGGTGTTGCAAGGAGTATGCTGGAGAGAGAGGCCCGTATTTCTGGGGTGGTTTGGTGGATGTTGATTTGATTTACGCTGACTTCACCAGACAGTGGCGCTTGCAGGCCAGCGATGGTTTTGAGTAAGACAGATTTGCCAATGCCATTGGGGCCAAGGAGCAGAACGAGGTTGCCGGCATCCACACGCATTGAGATGTTTTGGTGTAGTGTTACAGACTTTTTTGCGAAGCCGGTGGAAAGGTTCTGGAGTTGAAGCATGATTTACTGATACAAAAATGCGAATTTCGGGGGGTGAATTTACAGTTAGTATTGGCCAGCCGGGAGAAAATTTCCGAGATACAGCGTTTGGCGGATGAAATTTGGCATGATCATTACGTTGAAATCATCGGACAGTCTCAAGTGGATTATATGTTGGGGCGATTTTATTCAACGGCGTCTATGGAGTCACAGATGGAAGCTGGGCAGCGGTTTTATTGTGTGATGGATGGTGACAATGCTATGGGTTTTGTGGCGATTGAGAAAAAGGAGGATGGCTGTTTTTTCCTCAACAAATTGTACGTAAAAACGTTGAATCAACGGGGGGGATTGGGTGCTTGGATACTGGGTGAATTGACATCGGAGATGCCGGGTTTGCGGGAGTTGCGATTGCAGGTCAACCGTCAGAATTTCAAGGCGATCAACTTTTATTTTAAAATGGGTTTTGTGATTGAGTGTGTGGCGGATTTTGACATTGGCGATGGGTATTTCATGAACGACTTTGTGATGTTGAAAAAGTACTGATTTGCGCTTGAATTTGGGCTGATTTTGATTAGGCTGAATGGTGGTTGATGGCCTACCTTTGCAAGGTGCTAGC
>JACCDX010598677.1_pt1 | contig 26731 bp, 25 predicted proteins | sample 7449681 | NCBI WGS metagenome assembly JACCDX01 (sample SAMN15323450, study PRJNA562643) | freshwater metagenome | isolation source: river surface water | place: USA:Blue River Watershed | collected 2017-08-18
CAACGGCACGGTCGTCTCCGGCAAAGGATTACCCGCCGCAATGTAAGGAATAAGCGCTGCGCGCTTCTCTTGAGCGGCACGTGCGAAGGCTGCAGCAATGCGGTCAGTAGGTGAGGCCATGTCTTTTATTCAAACCTTTAAACTTTTCAAAGCACAATACCGGCGCGCTGCGCGACAGTATTAATGTCCTTATCACCGCGTCCCGAAAGATTGACCAAAATAATCTTGTCTTTCGGGAGAGTCGGAGCCAACTTAGCGGCATAAGCAAGTGCATGCGAGCTTTCAAGCGCGGGGATGATGCCCTCAATCCGACAGCAGTGATGGAAGCTCGCAAGTGCCTCATCGTCCGTCACGCTTTCATAGGTTGCGCGGCCGCTATCCTTCAGCCAGGAGTGCTCTGGGCCAACGCCCGGGTAATCCAATCCAGCCGACACAGAGTGCGTCTCACGAACTTGGCCGTTTTCGTCTTGTAAGACGTAGGTCCGATTGCCATGCAGGACACCCACTCGGCCATGCATCAATGATGCGGAATGCTTTCCAGTCGCAATCCCTTCCCCGGCGGCTTCAACGCCAACCAGCTTGGTGTTCTCGTAGGGAATGTAAGGATGAAAAATGCCCATCGCATTCGAACCACCACCGACACATGCCAACACGTAATCAGGTTGACGACCGGCGTACTCGGGCATTTGCTGAATAGATTCTTTACCGATCACGGAGTGGAAGTTGCGCACCATCATCGGATAGGGGTGCGGACCTGCGACAGTGCCGATAATATAAAAAGTGCTTTCAACGTTCGTGACCCAGTCGCGCATCGCTTCGTTCAGTGCATCTTTGAGCGTGCGTGAACCGGACTCCACAGGGACCACCTTGGCACCGAGTAACTTCATCCGGTAGACGTTGGGCGACTGACGCTTTACATCATCGATACCCATGTACACCACGCATTCCATGCCGTAGCGTGCGCATACGGTTGCGGTCGCCACACCGTGCTGGCCAGCGCCTGTTTCAGCGATGATGCGCTTTTTGCCCATCCGTCTGGCCAACAAGGCCTGTCCCAAGCTGTTGTTGATTTTGTGCGCGCCAGTATGGTTCAAGTCTTCGCGTTTGAACCAAATCTGTGCACCACCGAGCTCTTCTGACCAGCGGCGCGCGTGATAAACAGGCGTCGGGCGTCCTACGAAGTGCTTCAGTTCGTAATCAAACTCAGCAAGAAAATCTGGATCATTGCGATATTTGTCGTAGGACAGACGCAACTCTTCAATCGCCTGCATCAATGTCTCGGCGGCGAACACGCCACCGTAGGGACCAAAGTGTCCTTTAGCATCGGGAAAGTCGTAGGGTTTCAAGACCGTATCTCCGGAGCAAACCGCCCTGCGCGAGCAACAATATGCTCAGCATCAGCTTGTGGCGATTCAAACAGCCTGATTTTAGCAGTGTGTGCTGGGAAAAAACGCACAAAATCCCTTAAAACGCGCGTGCTTGGTCGCCAGAAACTGTGCTTTTAGCGACGGCGCACAGTCAGGACTCCCGTGACCTCTTTCAGGGCCGTCAGAGCGCGCTGTAATTCGGCGCCATCGTGCACCTCGACCGTGAATGCCATATGAGCGATGGACGCCTTGCTTTGGGTGTTCACAGCGACAACATTCAGGCGTAAGCGCGCGAACACTTCCGATAGATCTCGCAACAGGCCCGACCGGTCCTGCGCCTGGACACTTAAATCAACTGGGTAAACAGTTCCGGCTGTGTTTCCTCCCCAGGCAACCTCAATCACCCGCTCGGGCTGACGGGCAGCGAGGGTCGCAAAGCTTGTGCAATCCGCGCGATGAATGGAAACGCCCCGTCCACGCGTCACAAACCCGGTAATTTGATCTGGTGGTGCTGGGCGGCAGCAGCGCGCCAGCTGGGTCATGAGAGACCCCACCCCCACCACGAGCACCCCGCTTTTACCCGTTTGCGTTGCACTATCGGCACGCGCGCTGTGCGAGACCAATGACTCCGGTCGTAACTCTTGCTCCGGAACCGCCGGCTGAAATACGGTGTCAATTTGGCGAAGACTAAACTCTTCCTTGGCTGCCGCAACATACAGATCCTCTGCGTGCGCAAAGCCCAATTGCTGAGCGAGCTGTTCTAAATTGACCGCTGTTTTACCTAGGCGTTGCAGCTCCTTTTCCACAAGAGCCTGCCCTTGGACGGTCCGCTGTTGCAACTCAATGGCGTTAAACCACGCTCGAACCTTGGCGCGCGCCCGTGGACTCGCTAAAAAGCCCAATTGCAGATTCAACCAGTCCCGGGACGGACCGCCAGACTTTGCTGTGACAATCTCGACCGTTTGCCCAGTCTGCAGCTGCGTTTGCAGCGGGACCATTTGCCCATCGATCCGGGCGCCGCGGCAACGATGCCCTAAATCCGTGTGTAAGTGATAGGCAAAATCGACTGGGGTGGCACCTGCGGGGAGCTCAATTACGCGGGCTTGCGGCGACAATACATAGATGCGCTCTTCAGCTGTACGCTGAGCGCGCGCAGACGATGGGCCGTTAGGTCGATTACCCGCCTCGGTATTCCAAGCCAAGAGCTGGCGCATCCAAGCAAGTTGCTTGTCGTACTCCAGCGCACTCGACGTGACGGGGGCTTGCCCGCCTTTGGCGCCCGCCTCCTTGTAACGCCAATGCGCGGCCATACCGTATTCAGCAAATTCGTGCATGGACTGTGTACGAATTTGCACCTCAAAAGGGCGACCTGCTTCGTCCATCACGACCGTGTGCAGAGAGCGATACCCATTGGGCTTGGGGCGCGAGATGTAATCATCAAACTCGTCAGTCAGGGGGACCCAACGCTCGTGCACCAATCCTAGGGCGGTGTAACAATCGCGTTCGTTTTGCACGATGATGCGTAAAGCGCGCACGTCAAATAACTTGGAAAAATCCAACTGCTTGAGACGCATCTTGTTATAGATACTGTAGATGTGTTTGGGTCGACCACTTACCTCAGCGACAACACCCAGCTTGAGTAATGCACCGGTTAATTCCTCGATTGTTCGCGCGATGAAGGCTTCTCGCTCAACGCGCTTTTCCTCAAGCAAACGCGCGATCTCTTTGTAACGAACCGGATCCGTGAATCTAAAGGCGAGATCCTCCATTTCCCACTTGATCTGCCAGATACCTAGGCGGTTCGCCAAAGGCGTGTACAAATCAAGCGTTTCGGCGGCCAACACAGGATCACACGGCACTTTGCTCGCAGCATGCCAGCGTAAAGTTTGCAGTCTGGACGCCAGTCGAATCAACACGATGCGCAAGTCCGCTGCCATCGCGAGTAGCATCTTGCGCAGCATTTCCTTTTGCGCTGCCGCATCAACGGCTGCGTCGCTCGCACCCTTCGCGATCGAGCCTAGCCGCAGCAGCGCGCGAGTGCCTTGCACGAGGCGAGTGACCTCAGGGGAAATAGGTAAAGTTTGCGCATCCGAATCGGTCGCAGGCGGGGATGCGGCACCTGCCTCCTCGGGTACACCGATCAACAGTGCAGCACAACGCGTCGCAGCGTCCGCCTGCATATCTGACAAAATTTTTGTCGAACCAAGCGCGTGTTCGATATGTGTCTCGCCCGCTGCATTGTGCAGCGTAGCGAGTTTTGCGCAGGCCCACCGCGCTGTCTGACGCACCTGCTCCTGATCGTCTGGGGTTAAACCCGCGACCAGAGACTCGAGCGTTGAATCTGTGGGCTGCGTAGACAAAATGACAATTTAGATCGCGGCAGTCACCACGATCTCGACCTTATAGTCAGCGCTCGCCAAACGCGCTTCGATCGTGGCACGCGGGGGAGCATTACCGTCAGCCACCCAAGCGTCCCAGGCCTTATTCATGCCGTCGAACTCTTTCATGTTGGCCACAAAAATTTGAGTCATCAAAATCTTGGTTTTGTCGGTGCCAGCAGTCGCAAGCAGCTTATCAATGACCGCCAAGATTTGGTTTGTCTGACCCGTAATGTCTTGTGTTGTGTCGTCAGCTACTTGGCCAGCCAAGTAGGCAACGCCATTGTGAATGGCCATATCTGAAAGTCGTTTGCCGACATTTACACGGGTGATCTTGCTCATAGTCTTTCCTTTGATTTGTTAGGCGGGTGGCAACTCAAACACCTGACGCAAATACGTCAGATAGGCCTTGTCGTCGCACATGGTTTTTTCAGGCGCATCAGACACTTTGGCGACGGGCTGACCATTGCATCGGATCATTTTCATCACGACCTGCAGGGGTTCATAACCTAGGTCGTTTGTGAGATTGGTTCCAATACCGAAGGCTGTTTTGCAGCGTCCGGCAAACCTGCGCGTCAGTTCAATCGCAAGTGGAAATGTTAACGCATCCGAAAAAATCAAGGTCTTGGCGCGCGGATCGACACGGTTTGCCTCATAGTGGGCAATCATGCGCTCTCCCCACTCAAACGGATCACCGGAGTCGTGGCGTGCACCATCAAACAATTTGCAGAAGTACATATCAAAATCGCGCAGGAAAGCACTCATGCCATACACATCGGACAACGCGATACCCAAGTCGCCGCGATACTCCTTCGCCCAGATCTCAAAGGCGTATACCTGGGAATCGCGTAATCGCGGGCCAAGCGCTTGGCAGGCCTGTAAATACTCATGCGCCATCGTTCCCAGGGGTAAAACTCCGTGACGCATGGCTAACCAAACATTGCTGGTCCCCGCAAAATGTTCTCCCATTTGCGCCTTCATGGTGGTGACGACTTCTTCGTGCCAGACTTGCGAGAATCTGCGTCGCGTTCCGTACTCAGCAACTCGAAACTCGCTTAAATCATTTGCCTCAAGCACCAGCTTCATCTTGTTTTGAAGCCGAACACGACCCTCTTCCCAATTGGGCTTCAGACAAGTCCGTCGAAAATACACCTCGTTGACGATCGCAAGCACCGGGATTTCAAACAAAATCGTGTGTAACCAGGACCCATTGACCGAAATCGCAATCTCACCTGGACCCTCACCCTCAGAGACGGTGATGCATTTTTCCGGCAAGTGAAATAGGCCAAGAAAGTCAATGAAATCGCTCTTGATGAAGCGCAAACCACGCAAGTAGTCGAGCTCCGCCTCAGAGAAACGCAACTGGCATAGGCTATGAATCTCTGCCCTAATTTCCTCAAGGTACGGCCTGAGGTCAACGCCTTTATTGCGGCATTTATAACGATATTCAACCTGCGCCGCAGGAAAGTGATGCAGTACAACCTGCATCATTGTGAATTTGTAGAGATCCGTGTCGAGCAGTGACTTAATAATCATGTCTGTGTCTAGAGAGGTCTGTCCCTGGAGGTGTTTCCAAAACCTTAGCACAGGCACTTTCGATATCAGGGATATCCCGATACGACAGCGAGAGATTGGTTAAACTAACACCTCGTTCGATTCACTGGCTCAAAAATAGTGCCCGCCCGATCGCTTTCACAACTTCCCTTCTGGTGGAACCCATGACTCACGTCGTGACTGAAAACTGTATCAAGTGCAAATTTACGGATTGCGTGGACGTTTGTCCCGTCGACTGCTTCCGTGAGGGCCCGAATTTTCTGGTAATCGACCCCGATGAATGTATTGACTGCGCCGTCTGTATCCCAGAATGCCCTGCCAATGCAATTTTTGCAGAAGAAGACGTCCCGCAAGACCAAATGAAGTTCATCGCACTCAACGCTGAACTCTCGCCTAAGTTCGACAGCATCAGCCGCTCGAAAAAGCCTCTGCCCGATGCAGACGACTGGAATGGCAAACCCGACAAACTGCAGTATCTTGAGCGCTAAGTACACTCCTCAAACGGTCTTATCCAAGACCGTTTGGTTAAGCGACAAACTATTTTCAGTCAAGGTCACACGCGACCCTGATTTCCGGTTCACGCCTGGACAATTCGCACGTCTTGGTTTGTCTATCGGTAGCTCTGATCCTACGACTCCCAATGAGTGGCGTGCCTACTCGATGGTGTCCCATCCGTCTGAGGATGCACTCGAATTCCTCTCCGTCGTCGTGCCTGACGGCAAATTCAGTCCGACTCTCGCTTCCCTCAACCCGGGCGACACCCTCTGGGTGAACAAAACAGTATTTGGCTTTCTTACACTTGACCAATTCGCTAATGGCGAAGACCTGTGGTTGGTCTCTACGGGCACCGGCCTCTCGGCCTATATTTCGATGTTGCGCGAAGCAAGTACCTGGCAACGCTTTAAGCGAATCGTCGTGTTGCATGGAGTCCGCCAAGCCGCCGAACTCGTATACCGTCAAGGGCTGCTGCAACTGCAGTCTCAACACGGGGTAGCGAAAATGATTTACCTGCCCATCACGAGCCAAGAACCCTTGCAGGCCGAACTGTCGCCTTCTATCCAAGCCAAGCACCTCTCTGCGAGCCGACTCACGACCTTACTCAGGACCGGAGAGCTTGAACAACGAACAGGCATCCCCCTCGCGCCGGATCGTTCCCGAATCATGCTTTGCGGGAACCCCGCCATGGTGACCGAAATGCGTGCCTTGCTCGCCGAGCGCGGGTTTGCTGCAGGCCGCCGCGGTGTAGCGGGCAATCTGGCTGTAGAAAATTATTGGTAGGCCTATCGCGGCACTAAGAGAAAAGCACTATAGGTAGTCCGCGCATAGGTATTAGCCCCTATATTTTGTGTTCTCGCCCGCAAAGTCGTGGTGCTTCTGCTACATTTTGTTGCACAACAGCAATTTTGGCCCCAGGTTCGCTATTTTGATGTCAATAAAGCGTCATAATTGACGTTTCCTGACTACCTTTTGGAATCGCACATGCTTTATCAACTTCATGAAATGCACCGTGCCATCATGTCACCCCTCGCGCACTTCACCGAGTTGGGATCCAAATTGTTTTCTCATCCTGCCAGCCCGCTTGCCTATACGCCGATCGCGCGTCAGATGGCCGCAGGCTATGAGCTCGCTCATCGCCTCGGGAAAAACTACGAAAAACCATCGTGGGGCTTGACCACCACAGAGGTAAACGGGAAAACGGTTGGCGTGACGATCGAGACCGATCTGAGCCTACCGTTCTGTAACCTGATTCACTTCAAGAGAGATATCTCCGATAAGCAACGCAAGGCAGATCCGAAATTATTGGTCCTGGCCCCAATGTCGGGACACCACGCAACACTACTGCGTGACACTGTTCGTGCTCTGTTACCGAATCACGAAGTCTACGTGTCTGACTGGATCGATGCACGCATGGTGCCACTAGCGGATGGTAAGTTCGGTCTGAACGATTACGTTCGTTATATCCAACAATTCCTAGAGCGCCTCGGACCTGATGTGCACTTGATGTCCGTCTGTCAGCCCACAGTGCCCGCCCTGGCCGCCGTCTCATTGATGGCCTCAAGCAAGAATCCTTGTCTGCCGCGCAGTATGGTGATGATGGGTGGCCCAATTGACCCCCGCTGTTCACCAACACAAGTGAACCGCCTAGCAACGACGAAACCATTTGAATGGTTTGAAGAAAAGCTGATTCACACCGTCCCTGCTCAGTACCCAGGCGCGGGGCGTCGTGTATACCCAGGCTTCCTGCAACACGCCGGCTTTTTGTCAATGAACCCCGATCGTCATTTGAAATCTCATTACGATTTCTATCTCGACCTGCTCCGCGGTGATGAGGAAGACGCAGAGGCGCACCGTCGCTTTTACAATGAGTACAACGCTGTGCTCGATATGTCGGCTGACTTTTATCTGGAAACCATTCGTACGGTGTTCCAGGATTTCGATTTGCCTAATGGCACTTGGGTCATTGATGGTCAACTCGTCAAGCCCGCCGACATCAAGTCAGTTGCGCTGTTTACCATTGAAGGCGAACTCGACGATATCTCTGGCGAAGGCCAGACGCGCGCTGCTCAAGATTTGTGCTCGAGCATCCCCGCCAAACGCAAGCAACACTACACCGCTCCGGACTGCGGACACTACGGGATTTTTTCAGGCCGGCGTTGGCGCACAACGATTTGCCCGAAAATTGCCGAGTTCGTTCGCAACGCATAGGGCCTCATGCTCGCTGAGTGTATCAACGACCTACTGCCGCAGACGCAATGTACGAAATGCGGCTACGCAGGTTGTGCGCCCTACGCGCAAGCTATTGCTGAGGGACTCGCACCGATAAATCGGTGCCCTCCCGGTGGGGAAAAAGGGATCACGGCCCTTGCGACGCTTCTAAAAACCGAAGTGCTGCCACTTGACGAAACCTGTGGCCGTCATATGCCCCTGCAGGTCGCCGTCATTGATGAACAATATTGCATTGGGTGCACGCTCTGCATACAAGCCTGCCCGGTCGACGCGATTGTTGGCGCATCCAAACTCATGCATACGGTATTAGCCCATGCGTGCACGGGCTGCGACCTATGCGTTGCACCTTGCCCTGTTGACTGTATTGAAATGGTCAACGTCTCCCCAGCGCGCACTTGGACGCGCGAGGATGCACAAACATCCCGACAACGCTTTGAGGCACGCAATGAACGGCTTACCCGCCCTGCGCAAGAGCCGCAACGGCAAGAATCAGCGAAGGAGATCGGAAACGCGGTAGCGCAAGCTCTTGCCAAGGCGCGTGCGCGTCGTTCCGCTGCCGCTACACCATGAATCCGACTAAGCGATACGAGATATTTTCGCGGCTGCGCGCGGCAAACCCAGCGCCCACAACAGAGCTCGAATACAAAACCGATTTTCAGTTGTTGATTGCGGTCATGCTGTCTGCGCAAGCGACTGACAAGTCGGTCAATATCGCAACACGTAAGCTTTTTCCAAAGCATGGCACGCCGAGAACCATCGCAGCGCTCGGGGTAGAGGGCTTGATGCCATTTATCCAAACCATCGGACTTTACAAAACCAAGGCAAAAAACGTCATTGCGACCTGCGAACTGCTGCTCGAGCAACACGCCGGCAAGGTGCCACGCACACGCGAGGCGCTCGAGGCGCTTCCCGGCGTCGGTCGCAAAACAGCCAATGTGGTGCTCAACACGGCGTTTGGCGAACCGACAATTGCAGTCGATACGCATATCTTTCGAGTATCGAATCGCACCAAAATCGCCCCCGGCAAAGATGTTCTGGCTGTGGAGCGCGGCCTACAAAAATTCATCCCAGCCGAATTCAAAGTTGACGCGCATCATTGGCTTATTCTGCATGGACGCTACGTTTGTGTTGCGCGCACCCCGAAGTGCCCGCAATGCGGTATTTCGGACCTCTGCGAGTATTCCAAGAAGACCAAGGGTTAAACCCCCCTATGACAAACCCGAATTGAGGTTTTCAAGGCATCCAAGGGATAATCCTGTTCAGAATTAAAACCATCTCTGTTGCGCAATCGAATGAACGATATCATTCTCGAGACCAAGAATCTCACAAAAGAATTTCGCGGCTTCGTCGCCGTAAACGACATCTCCCTACGCGTACAGCGTGGGCAGATTCATGCCTTGATCGGCCCCAACGGGGCAGGCAAAACAACTTGTTTTAACTTGCTGACAAAATTTCTGACTCCGACCAGAGGCATGATTGCCTTTAACGGCATCGACATCACGAAAGATCGCCCGGCTCAAATTGCGCGGCGCGGAATCATTCGATCGTTCCAGATCTCCGCTGTCTTCCCGCATCTCACAGTGCTTGAAAATGTACGCATTGGTCTGCAGCGCGAAACGGGATTGTCCTTTCACTTTTGGCGCAGCGAGAAGCGTCTCAACCAACTCAATGAGCGCGCACAAGCCTTGCTTGAACAAGTGGACCTCGGCCAATTCGCCAACGAAATTACAGGAAGCCTGCCCTATGGGCGCAAGCGGGCGCTTGAGATCGCGACAACGCTGGCCATGGAGCCAGAGCTCATGCTGCTCGACGAACCCACACAAGGCATGGGACACGAGGATGTTGAGCGCGTCACGCAACTCATCAAACGTGTGAGCGCTGGCCGTACGATCCTGATGGTTGAACACAACATGAATGTCGTGTCCTCCATCGCTGACACGATCACGGTCTTGGCGCGTGGCGCCGTGCTTGCTGAGGGTCCTTACTCGCATGTTTCAAGAGACCCTGCTGTCATGGAGGCCTACATGGGGACCACCGAGGGTGAACTTGAAGGAGCGCACACATGAGCTCACCTGCACTAGAAATTTCAGGACTGAACGCTTGGTACGGCGAGTCCCACATCCTGCACGGCGTCGACTTCACTGTTCAGAAAGGTGAAGTTGTCACCTTGCTTGGTCGCAACGGCGCGGGTCGGACGACAACGCTACGTGCGATTCTTGGACTCACGGGCTCACGTACAGGCTCTGTGAAAATTCATGGCACTGAAGCGATCGATATGCCGACTTACAAGATCGCACACCTAGGGGTTGGGTACTGTCCTGAAGAACGCGGCATATTTGCAAGCCTATCTTGCGAAGAGAACCTACTGCTTCCACCTCCCGTCGGTGCCCTTGGCGGTGGAATGTCTCTCTCTGAGATCTATGAGATGTTCCCTAACCTTCTGGAGCGCCGCCATTCTCCGGGCACACGCCTATCTGGCGGTGAACAGCAGATGCTTGCCGTCGCGCGCATACTGCGCACTGGGGCCAATCTCCTGTTGCTCGATGAGATTTCTGAGGGTCTCGCCCCAGTGATTGTGCAAACCCTGGGACGCATGATTAAGACATTAAAATCAAAGGGTTACACCATTATTATGGTGGAACAAAATTTCCGGTTTGCCGCACCCCTGGCCGATCGGTTTTATGTGATGGAGCACGGCCAGATCGTCGAACACTTCGCGGCTGCCGAACTCAAGGACAAGCAAGCAGTCCTGAACGAATTACTTGGGGTTTAATAACCTTTTTCCTGCAGCGACTCTCTGGAGCTATTTCATATGAAACTTCGCACTCTCAGCGCCTCAATGATGCTGGCTAGCGCCGGCCTGATGGCACAACCCGCGTCAGCCAATATCTCTGACAACGTTATCCGTATCGGCTTCATCACCGACATGGCCAGCGTTTACTCCGATATCGACGGCGCCGGCGGCATCGAAGCGGCGCGCATGGCCATCGCCGATGCGGGCGGTGAAATCAACGGCAAAAAAATCGAACTGGTTTTCGCCGACCACCAAAACAAAGCGGACGTTGCCGCTGCGCGTGCACGCGAGTGGTTTGATCAGCAAAAAATCGACATGCTGATTGGCGGTACGAACTCAGGCGTCAACCTTGCCTTGGCCGGCATCGCTGCAGAGCGCAAAAAGCCGTTCTTTGCCATTGGTGCTGCAGCATCCGACCTGACCGGCTCGCAGTGCACGCCCTACACCGTGCACTGGGCGTATGACACCGTTGCGCTAGCGCGCGGCACGGGATCTGCAGTCGTGAAAGCAGGCGGTAAATCCTGGTACTTCCTGACAGCCGACTACGCCTTCGGTCACGCCCTCGAGCGAGATACAGCAAACGTCGTGAAAGCGGCGGGTGGTGAAGTGCGCGGTCAAGTACGTGCTCCGTTGAACTCGTCGGACTTCTCGTCGTTTTTGTTGCAAGCACAAAGCTCCAAGGCACAAATTTTGGGACTGGCTAACGCTGGCGGCGATACCATCAACTCCATCAAAGCTGCGAACGAGTTCGGCATTGGCAAGACCATGAAGTTAGCCGGCCTGCTGATTTTCATTAACGACATCCACTCGCTTGGCCTGAATGTCACACAGGGCATGCAATTTACCGATGGCTGGTATTGGGATCAAAACGACGAGACCCGCGAATGGTCGAAGAAGTTCGAAGCCCGCGTTAAGCGCAAGCCTTCGATGATTCAAGCTGGCGACTACTCTGCCGTGTCCTTCTATCTGAAAGCCGTTAAAGCAACAGGCAGCGATGATGGCGATACCGTGATGAAATGGATCAAGTCAAACAAGGTGAACGATATGTTCGCTAAGAATGGCTATGTCCGTGAAGATGGTCGCATGATTCACGACATGTTCTTGATGGAAGTCAAAAAGCCAAGCGAATCGAAAGGTCCTTGGGATTACTACAAGCAAATCGCTGTATTGCCAGGTGAAGAAGTGTTCACCAAGCTCTCAGAATCGACCTGCAAGTTGGTCAAGAAGTAATCAGAACGACGCCTTCGCGCACTTCATGTGTGCGAAGGCGAGTTCTGCTCATGCGGTCGATGCGAAGCAGATAGAACATGATCATGATATTTGGTATTCCGTTGCAGGCCTTTCTCGGCCAGTTGTTGCTGGGCTTAGTCAACGGCTCTTTCTACGCCATCTTATCGCTAGGCTTAGCGGTGATCTTTGGCCTTCTGAACGTCATCAACTTCGCGCACGGTGCGCTGTACATGTTGGGTGCGTTTCTTGCCTGGATGGGGCTGTCCTATTTCGGCATCAACTACTGGTTGATGTTGATTTTGGCGCCGATCATTGTTGGACTCTTTGGCATCCTCATTGAAAAATTTCTACTCAAGCATCTCTATAAGCTTGACCATCTATACGGCTTATTGCTGACTTTTGGTATCACGCTACTGATCGAAGGCCTATTTCGCAGTTTTTATGGCGTATCAGGGCAGCCCTACTCGACGCCCGAGGCCTTGCGTGGCGCGACGAATTTAGGCTTCATGATGCTGCCTAACTATCGCGCCTGGGTAGTCGTCGCTTCCGTCGTTGTGTGTTTGATCACTTGGTTCATCATCGAGCGCACAAGACTCGGGGCTTTGTTGCGTGCCGCAACGGAAAATCCAAAGCTTGTTGAAGCCTTTGGCGTCAACGTACCGCTCATGATCACCCTGACCTATGGCTTTGGTGTCGCGCTAGCTGGCTTTGCTGGCGTACTAGCGGCGCCCATTCTCCAAGTGTCTCCGCTGATGGGATCGAATCTGATCATCGTGGTGTTCGCGGTTGTGGTGATCGGGGGCATGGGGTCCATCATGGGCGCAATCGTGACCGGGCTCGGTCTGGGCATCATCGAAGGTTTAACCAAAGTGTTTTGGCCTGAGGCCTCTAGCACTGTAGTCTTCATCATCATGGCTATTGTTCTACTTATCCGCCCTGCCGGACTATTCGGGAAAGAAAAATGAATCGTCAAGCGCTCGGCTATATCGTCTTTCTATTGTTTTTGGCGGCGATCCCCCTGGTGGGGATCTATCCGATCTTCGCCATGAAGATCATGTGCTATGCACTCTTTGCGTGCGCGTTTAATTTATTGCTGGGCTTCACCGGTTTACTGTCGTTCGGACATGCTGCCTTCCTAGGCAGTGCGGCTTACGCCTCCGGACACGCGATGAAGCTGTGGGGCTTCTCGCCAGAGTTGGGTATCGCCTACGGAGTGCTTGTCGCCGCGCTACTGGGCCTAGCGATGGGTGCACTCGCGATTAGGCGCAGTGGCATTTATTTTGCGATGATCACGCTCGCACTCTCGCAGATGGTGTACTTCTTTTTCTTGCAAGCGAAATTCACCGGCGGTGAAGACGGATTGCAAGGTGTGCCCCGCGGGACATTGTTCGGCCTGATCGATCTCAAAAGCGATGTGAATCTTTATTACGTCGTTATGGCGATTTTTGTACTGGGCTACTTCATCATCTGGCGCACCGTACACTCTCCGTTTGGGCAAGTACTCAAGGCCATCCGTGAAAACGAGCCCCGGGCGATCTCGCTTGGTTACGACGTGGACCGTTTTAAATTACTCGCGTTTGTCTTGTCTGCAATGCTGGCTGGTCTTGCAGGCTCTACCAAGATGCTGATCTTTGTATCCGCCACACTGTCCGACGCCACTTGGCAAATGTCAGGCTTAGTCATTTTGATGACGCTCATTGGAGGACTGGGTACGCTCGTCGGCCCCGTAATTGGCGCCTTCATCGTTGTGCTTCTTGAAAATAAAGTTGGCGACTTCGGGGCAAGCCTCACAAAATTGACTGGCATCGAGTGGTTCCAACGCCTGGGCGAATCCGTCACGATCGTGATCGGTTTGATCTTCGTTATTTGCGTGCTGGCGTTCAGACGCGGACTCGTTGGTGAGCTCAGCGCCTGGTGGGAAAAACGCCAAGCGGCGTCAAACCAGATTTAAACGTCGTATACGCTGACCGACAATCGATGCGATCACAACCTTGATCGCATCCCCGGGCAAAAAGACACTAATGGCAAGTACGGCTTTGGTGAAAGGCATGCCCGTCACAGCGACTAGCCACGGGACGCCCAAGGCATACACCATCACCACGCCACCAACCAGGGCTGCCACGAAACAACGCAGTGTGCTGGCTCCTGCCAGAAGTCCCACGACCACAGCGCCCGGAATCATGCCCAGCAAAAATCCTCCGGTTGGTCCGGCGAGAACAGCCAACCCCGCGCGTCCACCTGGCAACACTGGCAAACCCACCAAAGCGATCAGTACATAGAGACCCACAACCAAACCACCGCGATAAGGCCCGAGAATAAGCCCGGCCAACATCACTCCGAACGTTTGCAGAGTAATGGGTACCGGTATCCAAGGCACAGGCATCGGTGGGATCAGACTCAACACAACCACCATGGCTGTGAACAAGGCAATCAGCGCAAGATCTTTTGTCTTCACGTTTATCTCGTTGAAAAATATGCCCACGGATGACACTTCGGGCCTTAGCCTCGGGCATCAATCGCTTCAGCAATCTCGTGCGCGCGTCGAATCGTTCGCAACAGCATCGGCACACCCATCGTCAGAGGATTTGCTGACAAGCCTCGAGCAGCTTGTGCTTCGCGAATGTCGTGCCATTGTACGGACAACTCAGGTATCAAACGCAAGGTCAAACCGAATGCCAGGGCAACACGTTCGGTATTGACTAAGCCCAAGCGCTCAAGCGGTTGTAACAACCACAGCACCACCGCCATCAATTCAGAGATCGACGTGCTGACAGAAACAACCAAAGCACCCAACATCAAGACACTGACACGCAAGCCAACCACCACTGCGTGTTCAACCGACTGAACAACTGCGGTGTAAACCATCAGGACGATCAACACCCAAAATAAACTCCGCACACGAAACCATAGCAACGCAACCGGCGTACCGGTGCGCCAAAGTAATCCAACTACAGCAACAAGCACCGCACTTAAAACACGCCAATCATTTACCCACATCAACCCAGCGCCCGCGACAGCTAGCAAGCCGAGTTTGAGTCCAGCCGACAAACGATGTAACCAACTATTTCCGGGAACGAAGAGCGAGCCCATTAGGAGCAATGCTCCACATACCATGCGATGGCTTGCGCGGGCGCTGCATCGTACGCAACCACACCATCACGCAAGACAAGCACGCGATCCATCCCGCCCAGCAACTCAAGATCATGACTAACCACAATCACTGGTTGCGCTAACGCTTGGATATATTGCTCAACCCGATTACGTAACCTGAGATCGAGTTGCGTCGTGGGTTCATCAAAGACGAGGATTTCGGGATGCGTGGCGAGCACAGCGGCCAACGCAACAAGTTGTCGTTCCCCGCCGGAGAGGGTGTGCACCAAACGATCGTATAAGTGTGGCACACCAACCTGCTCCAGCGCTTGCCGCGCCCGCGCTACGCGCACTTGGGCATTGGGCTCTCGACGTTTCAAGCCAAACTCAATATCCTCAGAAACAACAGGGAAAACGATTTGGTTATCTGGATTTTGAAAAACAAAACCTATTTTGCTTCGGATCTTGGCCACTTCCTGACGCGTATCCAAGCCTTCGACCAATACCTGTCCTTCTTCGGGCAACAATAGACCGTTGAGCAGTCGAATAAAGGTGCTTTTTCCCGAGCCATTAGGCCCCAAGACGCCAATTCGTCGCTCAGTTAAGCTCAGATCGACGCGTCTCAGGACTGGCCGAGCATCACGCACGACGGAGACGTTTTTAAACTCGATTAACATAGGGCCGATTATGCCCCAGAACTTTTTTAAGAATCAGTACTCCAACTCCAAGTATGAAAAAAATCACAAAATCCGAAGCCGAGTGGAAAGCTCAGCTTTCCGCTGAACAGTTCTATGTCGCGCGCCAAAAAGGCACAGAGCGCCCGTTTACCGGCGAGTTCTGGAACCACACTGCTTACGGTATCTACCGTTGCGTGGGTTGTGGCACAGCCCTATTCGCCTCAGACACAAAGTTTGATGCGGGTTGCGGCTGGCCGAGCTATTTCGAACCGCTCGATCCCGCAAACATTAAAGAAGAAACCGACATGTCCCATGGCATGATTCGCACTGAAGTCATGTGCAATGTCTGCGACTGTCACCTCGGACACGTCTTTCCAGACGGCCCACCCCCGACCGGCTTGCGCTATTGCATTAATTCGCTCTCGCTGACGTTCGAGCCGATCGAGTCATGAAAAAATTCCTCTTTGATCTCTTCCCACTCATCCTATTTTTCGCAGCCTATAAGCTGGCCGGTATTTATGTTGCCACTGGCGTCGCCATGGCTGCGGCCATATTGCAGATCCTATGGATCAAACTACGCGGTCACCCAGTGGAAACCATGCACTGGGTTAACCTTACGATTATTGTGGTTTTTGGTGGGGCAACCCTATGGCTCCAAAACGAAGCCTTTATTAAATGGAAGCCCACGGCCCTTTACTGGCTTTTTGGTGGTGTATTGCTCGGCAGCAAGCTGTTTACCGGTCGTAACCTGATGCAAAAGCTATTGGGTGAAAAAATCGCGATGCCAGACATCGCTTGGACACGATTGAATCTTGCCTGGGCGCTCTTTTTTATCGCCGCCGGCGCGCTAAACCTGTTTGTCGCATTCTCAGGATGGTTTACGGAAGAGCAGTGGGTCAACTTCAAAGTGTTTGGCCTGATGGCACTGCTCATCGTCTTTGTGATCGGCCAGTCGATCTGGCTTGGTAAACACCTCGAGCAGCCAGCTGAAGCGGGACAGGACAGGCCTCCAGCAGCCAATGATCCAAAAATATGACCAATCCCCACCTCACACTGCTGCGCGAACGTCTGGCCGCCCTGAATGCGCTTGAACTTGATATTCAGGACGACTCCCATCTTCACGCCGGCCACGCCGGCAACAAAGGAGGTGCCAGCCATTTCAGCGCCACGATTGTGGCGGAATGCTTTGCCAACAAGCCGATTATTGCGCAACATCGGCTGGTGTATGATCTCGTGCGCGATCTAATCCCCCACCCGATCCACGCTCTCGCGTTATCTACTCGGGCGCCCTCCAAAGGAAATACATGAAACGTATCGTTATGTTTGCTGCCGCTCTAGCCTTGGCAGCACCTGTTTATGCCCAAAACGTTGCCACAGTGAATGGCAAGCCCATCACAAAAGCGAATGTCGACGAATTCGTCAAACTGCTTGCCACGCAAGGCGCGGCAGACTCACCTCAACTGCGCGAGCAGGTCAAAGAAGAGCTCATCAACCGTCAGGTGATGGTGCAAGCCGCCGAAGCTGCCGGTTTAGCGAAAGATCCAACAATTACTGTCGAACTGGAATTAGCGCGTCAAGGCATCTTGGTGCGCGCGCTGATGGCCGACTATCTGAAAAAGAACCCCATCACTGATGCGAAAGTTCAAGCCGAGTACGACAAACTGAAGAAAGCAGAAGATGGTAAGTTTGAGTACGAAGTGCGACACATTTTGGTCGAGGATGAGAAGACTGCAAATGACATGCAGGCCAAACTCAAAGCCAAGACAGCCAAGTTCGAAGACCTCGCCAAGTCATCCAAAGATACAGGTAGCGCCGAGAAAGGCGGAAACCTCGGTTGGGCATCAGACTCGAACTACGTTGAGCCCTTTGCGAAAGCAGTCGCTGCGACACCAAAAGGTCAGCTCGCTGAGAAACCGGTTCAGTCACAATTTGGTTGGCACGTGATTGAAGTGTTGGACAAGCGTCCAGTTGCTTTCCCACCACTTGAACAAGTTCGCAAAGAGCTCGAACAAATGATGCGTGAGCAAACGCTTGCTGCCTATCAAGCCGAATTGCGCAGCAAAGCGAAAGTTCAGTAAACCCTGCTGTGCAGATCGTGGCACCCGAACGGTGGTGCACCGATAGAACGCCGTCTGACAACAATCAGGCGGCGTTTTCTTTTAGTAAAGCCCGTAAGCCTTCCTCATCTAGAATTGCCACACCCAGCTCTTGCGCTTTCTCAAGCTTGCTGCCCGCCTCGGCACCCGCGACAACATAAGAAGTCTTGCGCGAGACAGAACCACTGACTTTGCCACCAGCAGCAATAATCTGTGCTGACGCTTCGTCGCGAGACCAAACAGGTAGCGTGCCGGTCAGTACAAATGTTTTTCCTGAAAGGCCAGAACTACGCGCGGCCTCTTGCGCTTGTGGCTCGACACCCTGCTCCTGAAGCGCACGTACAACCTCTTGGTTATGCGCCTCAGCAAAAAATCGGGCGATCGAACCCGCTACGACAGGCCCAACATCGGGAACTGCGAGCAAACCATCTTCCGCTGCCTGCATAAGCTTGTCGATGGCTCCAAAGTGCAGAGCCAAGTCACGTGCCGTGGTCTCACCGACATGACGAATACCGAGCGCAAAAATGAGTCGACCCAGAGGCGGTCTTTTTGCTTGCTGAATCGCCGCAACCAGATTCTCGGCTGACTTTCGGCCCATGCGATCATAATCAGCGAGTTCATCAACTTGAAGGCCAAATACGTCTGCCAAAGAATGAATCCGCCCACGATCGACCAACTGCTCGACTAATTTTTCACCCAAACCTTCAATATCGAGTGCCTTGCGGCCTGCTGCATGGATGATGCTTTGCTTGCGCTGTGCGGCACAAAAGAGTCCACCTGTGCAGCGGGCAATCGCTTCATCTTCCAGACGCTCAATCGCTGAGCCGCATACGGGACATGCCGTCGCCATCACAAACTGCGTGGCAAAGATCGGGCGCTGATCAAGCACGGGCCCTACAACCTCAGGGATCACATCTCCCGCACGGCGCACAATCACTGTGTCGCCGATACGTACATCTTTACGACGAATCTCGTCTTCATTATGTAGGGTTGCGTTCGTCACGGTGACGCCCCCTACAAAAACAGGAGCAAGCCGCGCGACAGGCGTAATCGCACCCGTACGGCCAACCTGCACTTCAATGTCTAATAGGGTGGTCATCGCCTCTTGCGCGGGGAACTTATGCGCAATCGCAAAGCGCGGCGCACGCGCCACAAAACCTAGGACCTTTTGCGCCGCAAGCTCATCAACCTTATACACAACACCATCAATATCATAGGGCAAGCGTGCGCGACGCGCTCCAACTTGCTCGTAATAGGCCAATAAATCCTCTGGGCCATGCGCCACAATATGCTGAGACACATTCACTGGCAACCCAAGGCTCGCTAACCAGTCCAGCATCTCACTGTGACGTGCAAAACGCAGGTCTGGCACTTCGCCCCAGCCATAGGCAAAAAAACGCAAGGGGCGTTGTGCTGTGATGCGCGAGTCTAGTTGCCTCAAACTACCTGCCGCCGCATTCCGAGGGTTCACAAATACCTTCTCGTTCCGCGTACGTTGTGCCTCATTCAGACGATCAAAGTCTGCGAGATTCATGAAGACTTCACCCCTGACTTCCAGCACATCGGGAATCGTCTGGGGGTCACCGGTCAGCCGCAAAGGGATTGATTTGATCGTACGGATATTGGTCGTGACGTCTTCACCTGTCTGACCATCCCCACGCGTTGCCGCCTGCACGAGCAGGCCACGCTCATAGCGCAAACTGATCGCTAAGCCATCAAGTTTTAGTTCACAAAAATAATCAACCTTCGCGTCCGATGAGAGTTTGCCTGCAGCGCGTAAGGTGTCAGCGACTCGCTTATCAAAGGCAAACACTTCTTGCGCTTCAAACGCATTGCCCAAGGACAGCATCGGTACGCGATGCGTGACAGACGCAAACGCGGATAGTGGAGCCGCTCCGACCCGTTGAGTAGGCGACGATGCCGTTAACAGCTCGGGGTGTTTTGCCTCAAGTGCTTGCAGCTCACGCATGAGCTGGTCATAATGCGCATCGCTAACCGTTGGGTCATCAAGTACATAGTACGCGTGGTTATGTCGTTCAATTTCGGCGCATAACCACTGCAGGCGCTCAGCGACCGAAGGTTCACTCACCCGCGTATGCCTTTAAGCAAAAACCCGGCGTGCACGGGGGCTGCCGGCAGCAAGCCCGGCTTGTTCGAGTTGCTGGTAAAGCGTCTTGAGACGCTCATCGATGACCGTGTCTGATCCGGGCTGCACTGGACGGCCCTGATCATCCACCAATTCGGCTCCAACGCGACGTGCCAACTCAAAGCCGACCTCAACCATTTTTCCAAAGGCGCGGGTATCAGCAGGACTGCACGGCACGTCAAGTAGAAGACTCAAGCGATCTACGCCTGCCATACCCGCATCAAACGACTCCGCATCCGAACGGGCGAGACTAAAGCACACGAGACCATACTCGCCTAGCCAAACAAGCTGCCCGTTTGCAGCGACAAATCCCATATTTTCAGCCGCACTCGTGACGTCCGAGACGGGGTGGTTTGCACCCATCAACAAGGTCAAGCCCACTTGAGTATCCAACCCCGCACACATATCGTCCAGGCGTGAAGCCAAGTCCAGTACGCGCTGTTGGTCTGGGCCTTCGATAGAGCACTCCAACTGATCGGCCAAGCTCTGTGCACGATTCCAAATCTGTGACCACTCGATCGCAGATAAGGCGCCACTACGATTTGCCAACAACACAGCGAGATGAACAGCATCGTAGGAAACGCTCGGATCAATCGTGCTGTGTAACCGCCCTTCATGATCTTGCGCAAAAATACGCACGGCCTTTCGGCCAGCAGTACGAAGCGGATGCACAAGCGGTACAAGGTCTTCGCCCAGCATCGGACCTTGAAAGGTAATTTCGATCACAACTTCAGTGGAGGGATCGGGCTCCTGTCCGTCCAGCACTGCATCAGGGTGCTCTGGCACATCAATGCGCTCAATCACATTGATTCCACCCGCACTCATTCCACCCAAGCCTGGTTCGCGCCGGCTATCACTAGGCAAGCCGGTTTCAGAGAGCAAGGGATCCTGTTCAATTACAGGCATCTGCGACTGCATCCGGCGACGTACACGCCGATCTTGAAACCAGTTAAAGCCTAGCACCAGCAAAATAACAACTAGACCAATTACGATCAAATAGATTTGCAACTCACTCATGTGTTGCCTCTAATATCAGTATCACGCAGCTTCAGAAGCAAGCTGCAAAGCGGATTCAATATCAACGGCCACAATACGCGACACGCCTCGTTCCTGCATGGTAACGCCAATCAATTGCCGAGCCATCTGCATCGCGATCTTGTTATGCGAGATAAATAAGAACTGCGTGTGATCAGCCATACTGCCGACAAGGTTCGCGTAGCGCTCTGTATTGGCGTCATCAAGCGGTGCATCCACCTCATCAAGCAAACAAAACGGTGCTGGATTAAGCTTGAAGAGTGCGAACACCAGTGCGGTCGCCGTGAGTGCCTTCTCTCCACCGGACAGCAGATGGATGGACGTATTGCGCTTGCCCGGTGGCTGGGCCATCACCTGCACACCAGCATCAAGAATTTCATCACCCGTCATGATGAGACGCGCCTCTCCACCACCGAAGAGTTTGGGGAAAAGCTCACCGAAATGCATATTGACGTCATTGAACGTAGACTGCAAGAGTTCGCGTGTCTCGCGATCAATCTTACGAATCGCGTCTTCGAGTGTCTCAATTGCAGTCTGCAAATCGACGTATTGTGCGTCGAGATAGCCTTTACGCTCACGGGACTCGGTCAATTCATCGAGCGCAGCCAAGTTCACCGACCCAAGGGAATCAATCTTCTTGGTGATACGCTGCACTTCAGACTGCAGCCAAGCTGGGCGTTGCCATTCCTCAGGCTGCTCGGAAAGCGCTGCTTGAACCGCTGCGCGATCCACCTGCCGCTCATTCAGTTGCTCGGCAAACTGCTCGGCCGCCAAGCGTGCGGCCTGCTCTTGCAACTGTAGTTGCATGATGCGCTCACGACGCGGCTCAAGCGAGCGCTCCATGGTGAGCCGCTCTTCATCAGCTTCACGCAATTGAGCGGCCAGGGTATCCATTTCGATACGTGCGCGTCCCAGCGCCTCTTCGCGCTCGGCGCGTATCTCTAGCGCTTCTTGCAAGCCAGCCTCGGCCGCTGCTGCATCCAGCGTGGCCAACTCATCTTCTTGCCCCGCCAGTTCTTGCTGCGCACGGGCCGACTGCTCGATGGCCAGTTGCAAATTACGCTGCAGCTCAGCGATGCGCGCACGCACGCCACGCTCATTAAACTCAGCCTCTTGGGCGCCACGTTCTTGATCACGCAAACGATTGCGAGCGGTCTCAGCTTCTTCGAACAAGGCCTCGCCCGCCATTTCGGCCTCGGAATACGCTTGTTGTTGCACGCCAATCTCAGCGTCTAATTCCTCAAAGCGCGCTTCCGCCTCAAGCTTCGCTGCAGTCAACTCTTCTTGTTGAGAAATCACCTCAGCGATATCTTGCTCAAGACGCCCCGAACGCTCACGGGTTTGCTCCACTTGCTGCTGCAGGCGAGTGTGTTCAAGTTGTATATCGTGCAGACGACGCGTGATTTCAGCAACACGCTGGCGTGCGGGAGGCAAGGCCTGCGATACCTGTTGCCAAGCCGACTCGGCTTGCGCAACAGCGGAACGTGACTGGTCCGCAATAAGCTGATGCGCCTTGATCTCACGCTGCAGATTTTCGATTTCTTGTTGGCGAGCAAGCAACCCAGCTTGCTCTGAGTCAGCCGCGTAAAAACGCACACTGTGCGCGTCAACAAGGTGACCGCCCTGTACAACAAGCATCGCGCCAGCGGGCAGTGTTGCGCGCGCGGCAATCGCTTGTGCCACATCTTGTGCGATGTAGACATTCCCTAGCCAGCTCTGCAACAGCGTACGCAGTTCCGGATCCGTGATCCGCAATACCGTCGTAAGTGGTTCTAGACCGGCCGGCGCGGCTGCTGCGGGTGCAGCAACAGGTAACTGATAAAACGCGAGACGCGCTGGCGGCGCGTCAGTCGCGAAAGCGCGTGCCCAGTCCAGGTTACGCACCTCAAGACCTGTCATGCGTTCGTTCAGAACCGCCTCAAGTGCCGTCTCCCAACCTGGCTCGACATGCAGCTTCTGCCACAAACGACCTAGCTGGCTCAGTTCATGTTTAGCGAGCCACGGCTCCAGCGCCCCTTTCTTTTGTACGTCTTCCTGCAGACGCATCAACGCAGACAAACGTGCGTCGAGGCGTGCGAGCGTCTCTGCTTCCGCCTGCGCCTGCTGTTGGGCCTGCGTACGGCGGGCATCCGCTTCGGGCAGTTTGTCTTCCAGCTCGGTGAGCGCGCCCTGTGATTCCTCGAGCAACTCTTCCGTTGCAAGTTTGTCACCCGTCAGCTGCTCTAACGCGGCCACGTCTGGTGTCTCAACGCCTTTGAGCTCAAGCGCCAAGCGTTCGCGACGCAACTCAAGCGCCTGTAGTTGGCGATCGGAGTCTCGCTGTGTCTGGGCAACCAAGGCTAAGCTTTGTTCAACGCGCGCCAAATTGGCACGGAGCTCCTCGCGCTCGGCCGCAGCCTGTCTCACGCGCGCCTCGATATCGGGCAAGCCCTCTTGCGCCGCCTGCGCTAATTCACGCGCTTCTTCAGCTCGTGCGGCGCTCGTCATGAGGTCCTCTTCACCTTCCTGAATCTGCGCTTGGCAATGTTCCTGCTGCGTCGCCCACTCGGCCAGTTGTGTCTCGAGTTGGGTGCGACGCGTTAAGACTCGATTACGCGATTCCACCACGTGGCGAATCTCAGCCTCTAGACTACTGACTTTGGCATTCGCTTCATACAACTGCCCTTGCGCAGCGTGCACCGCATCACCAGCCGCATAGTGTGCTTGCCGTCTTGACTCGAGTGCAGCCTCGCTTGCGCGCAGGCCTGCCATGGAGGCCTCAAGCTCGGTGTGTGCACGTTCAATGTCTTGCTGTGTACGGTCACGCTCTTGGTGCGCTGCAGCCTCCTTCAGGAACCACAAGGCATTTTGTTTGCTCTCACCCTCAGCCTGTAACGTACGATATTCACGCGCCACTTCAGCCTGAGACTCAAGTTTCTCCAGCTGAGCAGTCAGCTCACGCAGGATGTCTTCGACACGCACAAGGTTTTCACGCGTGTCGGATAAACGATTCTCCGTTTCACGACGGCGCTCTTTATAACGCGATACTCCAGCGGCTTCTTCAAGGTAGACGCGCAACTCTTCTGGCTTTGCCTCGATCAGGCGGTTGATCATGCCCTGGCCAATAATCGCGTAGCCGCGCGAGCCTAAGCCTGTTCCCAAGAAGATGTCATGCACATCACGGCGACGAACCTGCTGGTTATTGATGAAATAGCTGCTGGTGCCGTCTCGCGTCAACACCCGCCGAACGGCAATTTCAGCGTATGTTGCCCATTGCCCGGATGCCCGTCCAGCCGAGTTATCAAATACGAGTTCAACGGATGCGCGCGCCGAGGGCTTTCGCTCGCCCGAACCACTGAAAATAACATCCTGCATTGACTCGCCACGCAATTCCGAGGCGCGGCTCTCGCCCATCACCCAGCGAACGGCATCAATAATGTTGGATTTACCGCAGCCGTTAGGGCCGACTACCCCAACCAACTGGCTCGGGGTAGGGATGACGGTCGGATCGACAAAAGACTTAAATCCGGCAAGTTTGATCTGGGTAAGACGCACAATAAGGGCACAATTTGGGATGGAATCCTCGAGATCATAACCGAGCTCGAGCCGATCGATTTGTTCAGGTATTATTCAGACAGCCCACGCTAGGTGGGGCAAATATTCTTTAGGGAACCTATCCTTGAATCGAGGCTTCTACACCGTTATGGCCGCCCAAGCGTTGTCTTCGCTTGCCGACAACGCCTTGTTTATTGCCGCCATCGCGCTTATCCAGCAATTACAAGGTCCGGACTGGATGGCCCCCATGATGAAATGGTGGTTTGCCGCCTCTTACGTCGTGTTAGCCGCCTTCGTTGGCGCTATTTCTGACTCATTCCCGAAGGGACGGGTCATGTTTATGACCAATGCCATCAAAGTCAGCGGCTGTTTGCTGATGTTTTCTTACGCCGTGCTGGGACTCACCCAAGAGGGACAAGTGTCCTTGGTTTGTGTGGCCTACGCCTTAGTTGGCATCGGCGCCGCAGCGTACTCACCCGCTAAATACGGCATCGTGACCGAGATGCTCCCCCCGCTCCAACTCGTAAAAGGCAATAGCTGGATCGAAGGGCTGACAATTCTATCCATCATCATGGGCACGGTTGTTGGCGGGGTGCTGGTGTCCCCCACCGTATCGCAATGGTTACTCAGCCACAGCCTTGTCAACCTCATTGTCAAAACGCCGGCTGAAGCAGCCATTCTTGTCATCGCATTTATTTACATGGCGGCAGCGCTTTGTAACCTAATGATCCCCAACACCGGGATTGTTTACCCTACCCAACAAAAGAATCCGATCAAGCTCATCAAAGCCTTTGCAGGCTACGTCCGTATTTTGTGGGCAGACAAGCTAGGCCAAATATCTCTTGGGGTAACAACCTTATTCTGGGGTGCAGGTGCGACGCTACAACTCATCGTAATCGAATGGGGCAGTGACCATCTGGGATACCGCCTCGATCAAGCTTCCATTTTGATGGGTATCACGGCGCTAGGAACTATTGGCGGGGCCGTTATGGCCGGCCGCGTTCCCCTGCGCAGTGCACTCACGGTCTTACCATTGGGCGTCGCGATGGGCTTTATCGTGATGCTCATGCCTTTCGTTGACCCGAGCTGGACGATTCATGTGCTGGGGATCGATTTACCCTGGACGGCATACTTGCTCTTGATTTTGATCGGACTGACCTCTGGCTATTTTGTCGTGCCAATGAATGCCTTGCTTCAGCACCGCGGCCATGTCTTGCTCTCAGCAGGACATTCCATCGCGGTCCAAAACTTCAATGAGCAGCTGAATATTCTGCTGATGGTTGCGGTTTACACCTTCATGCTGTGGCTTGATATGCCGATCAACGTCATTATCTGGATTTTTGGGCTCTTGGTAGCCGCCCTGATGGTGGTGATGATTCGCTGGAACAAGCTTAACCAGCAGCGCGACCCGAGTCTGATTGACCAGATTGGGCAAGAGGGCCACGGCAAAGCGCTTTGAGTCGCTGCAGATCTTTCCATGCAGCGGCTTTCTCGTTCGGGTGGCTCAACAGGTATGAGGGGTTGTAACTCACCACCACTGGAATCTCTCGCCCGCCAACCCGGATACGATGCGTATGGTTACGCAAGTTCTGTAGGGGCTCCTCGCTACCCAACAAAGCCTGCGCAGCAAATCGGCCAAGGGCGAGAATAGTGAAAGGCTGCTGTAACGCGATTTCACGCATCAAGTAAGGCTGACACGCGGCAACTTCGTCGGGGCGTGGGTTGCGATTGCCCGTTGGACGACACTTGATAATCGTCGTCACGTAGGCGTCGTGCCCTCTTCCGCTTTGAATCGCGGCCAACATGTTGTCTAGCAGCACGCCGGGGCGTCCGACAAAAGGCTTACCCTGCCGATCATCTTGCTCTCCGGGCGCCTCGCCCACGACCATGATGGCGGGTTGCGTCACCCCCTCACCCATCACGGCCTGTTGCCGGGCTGTGCATAATCCGCAGGCTTGGCAAGCCTGGACCGCGTCGGTCAGAGCCGCCATATCGGAAAGTGCAGCGAGCTGTTCAGGCGAGTGGCCTGCCGTCGGGAGAGCCTTGGCGGCAACGGCCGACATAACCACTTTACTCGGACGATTAGGCGCGGGGACAACCGCC
>JACCDX011692726.1_pt1 | contig 26728 bp, 18 predicted proteins | sample 7449681 | NCBI WGS metagenome assembly JACCDX01 (sample SAMN15323450, study PRJNA562643) | freshwater metagenome | isolation source: river surface water | place: USA:Blue River Watershed | collected 2017-08-18
AAACTTCCCCATACAAAGCTTCTTTTCCAGCAAAGTCAATACTCTTGCCGGCTGGATTAAGGCTCTTATATTGAATTAAATAATTCGCGCGATTGATACCTTCGTAAGCCGACTGCCAAATATCGCTCAAGGTATTATTATTAACGCTACCGGTTAAAGTATGGTCGTCTATTTGCTGCAAATCTAACACGTCGGAAGCACTCTCACCACCGGCTACCGAATTATCTGCCGCTAAATCTCCAATAACCCCTACTTGGTTCAGCCATTGCAAGCAAGTATACACCGAAACGGCGGCTGTGCGATAATCCGATTCAGACGAAAAATAATCTAAATCGGTAATTTTAAAATCGTCGTGCGGGTTATAAGTTATCCACTTATCACAAGCAGTATAAAAAATTAAGAGGTTTAAAGCTAAGGCTAAAAATAAAGTATTTTTTTTAATCTGTTTCATGATGTTACAATTTAATATCTAAACCAAATGAGTACACTCTTGTTTGTGGGTAGGAGCCGCGGTCAATACCCGTTTCCAATATACCTCCCGATATTTCAGGGTCGAAACCCGAATATTGAGTTAAGGTTAGGGCGTTCTTTACTTGAATATAAAAACGGATGAGCTTAACACCTTTATTAATAGGTAGGTTATAACCCAATTGCACGTTTTTTAATTTGATAAAACTACCATCTTCTACGTAACGGCTCGACACCCTAATATTACTATTGGGGTCGCTGAAAGAATATCGTGGGTCGTTAGGATTGTTGGTAGTATTGGGTCCTGTCCATCTATCTAACACCCCGGCAAATTTATTGGTATAGTTGGCATTTCTTTCATAAGCACGATAAACAGAATTTCCATAAGAAGCATAAATAAAGCTGGTAAAATCGAAATTATAAAAATTAATTGAAAAATTCCAGCCCAAAGTAAATAAAGGAAATGGATTACCAATATTGGTACGGTCTTTATCGTTGATAACACCATCTCCATTGATGTCGGCGAATTTAATATCACCCAATTGAGCCCCTACTTGTTCAGGAGCGCTTTTAATTTCAGCATCCGATTGAAAAATGCCAATGGCTTTCCATCCATAAAAATAGCCAGGAGCTTGCCCTTTCTCGAAAACCGTAACGTACTGACTTTGTCCATTAAAAAAACCACCCCCCGTTATGCGAGCGGTACCGTCTTGATTGGTAGCAGTTACAATACTGTTTACCGTAGTATAATTAATACTGGTTTGAATACTCAGTTTTTTAGCAATTTGTTTACTGAACTGAAAATTGAATTCAAAGCCCTTGCTTTCGGTGTTACCTATATTTTGGGGCGGCTTAGGCACAGTACCAAGATATAAAGAAGCCGAAGGCGTGAATAATAATCCATCCACCGTCTTTTGAAAAATGTCGGCTTGAATGGTAAAATATTTCAAAAAAGAAATGTCAACACCAATATTGGCTTGAATATTTTGTTCCCAACGCAAGGCATTATTGGCAATGATACCAACGGTAGATCCGGGATAAAAAACACTCCCAAAGGTATAACCATTACTATTGGGTGGATATTCAGCATAACTAGGACCACCAGTTACTATGATGGCACTGGTAGGGTTGATAGCATTGTCGTTTCCTGTTACCCCATAGCTAGCTCTTAATTTTAAATTTTGAATGGTATTCACTTTATCGAAAAACTTTTCTCTGGAAATTACCCAACCCAAGGAGAGGGCGGGAAAGGTCCCAAATTTATTTTCTGTACCGAAACTGGTAGAACCGTCTTGACGTAAAGAAAGAGAGGCTAAATAACGACCATCATAATCGTATTGAATTCTACCAAAAAAAGAGAGGTTTCTTTTTTCATATTGATAATAGTATCCTGAAATACCTTGACTATTTTCAGCGGTGTTTTGACCAGTGGCAGCCGTAAAATCGGCGAAGGTCCATGAGTTAAAAGGAACATCTTGACGGCTAGCCCCAGCTTGGTTTCCAGAAACTTTTCCGATAGTTACACCGGCCACAGCTTCCAAGCTATGCGCTTCTTTAATAACAAGGTTGAATTGGGCAAAATTTTCAAAGATAAAATTAAAATTGCTCGATTTAACACTACTTACTGAATTGTGTTTGCCAGTTACCGGTGATACGCCATCGGCTTGTAAGGTATTATCAACATTGTTTACACCCCAAAATATAAGCGGGGTAAAGCTTTTAGAGTTATCATCGTATTTAGTATAACCAAAACGAGAAATCAATTTCAACGGTTTTATCACTTGATATTGGAGTTCAAATTTGCCGTATAATTTTAGACCTTGATTGGTATTATAGGTATTGGCTAACATGGTTAAAGGGTTATGAATTTCGGATAAGATGGTGGTGCTATAACCGTAAGTAGAAGCTACATTAGGGTTTTGATTGAAAACGGGAACGGTTGGGTCATAATTAAGAGCAGCCCCGATAACACTGTTGAAACCTTGTTCAAAATAACCGGCTTTCGAGTTGATGATGACCCCGGTTGTATTTAAAATAAAACGAATTTTTTTGGACAAATCAAATTGAACGTTGGCGGTAAAATTGGTTCTTTCAAAATTCGATTTATCGCTACCACCCACAATACCACCTTGATTCAAATAGTTCACGGCTAAAAAATAACTTGTTTTTTCGGTACCCCCTTGAGCACTGATAGAATAATTTAACAGCGGGGCGGTTTTAAAAATTTGGTCTTGCCAATCGGTGTTGGCAATATCACGAATATTAGGAAAAATTAAAGACCCTCCAGAAGTAACGCTACCTTCGTTTATAATGGCAGCATATTGACTTCCAGTTAATAAAGGAACTTTTCTGATGAGTTCTTGCCAACCGCTATTGGTATTGATATTGAATAAGGTTTTGGAGGATTTTTTTCCGCTTTTAGTAGTGATCACGATTACGCCGTTTCCGCCGCGAACACCGTAGATAGCCGAGCTGGCAGCGTCTTTTAGCACCGAGATAGATTCAATATCGCTGGCAGAAATGGAGTTGAGGTCGTCTAAGGTTTGTTGTACTCCGTCAACTACAATTAATGGGTCGGCACCCGAGAACGAAGGAATACCGCGAATTAACACGGTAGGTTTAGCACCCGGCACCCCAGAATTAATTACATTAACACCACTGGCTCTACCCTGTAAGGCTTCTTCTGTTCTTACGGCATTAATTTTCTCGATGTCGGAACCCTTAACTACACTAATAGCCCCCGAAACCTTGGTAATTTTTTGCGTGCCGTAACCAATCACCACAACTTCGTCTAAATTTTGCGAAGTAGGCACTAATTTAACCATAACAAAATCGTTTGAAAATGGAATGTCTTGGTCGGCATAACCCACATTTCTAACCACTATCGAAGAGGCATTTTTCAAAGCAATGGTAAAATAACCATTGTCATTGGCTACTATTTTATTATTGGGATTATTTTTTTCAAAAATAATGGCTCTTCCAACGGCAACGTTTTGGTCGCTAACTACACGTCCAGTTACCACATTGGCATTGGCATTTTGAGTAGCAGACTGAATAGCAATGGTAGAATTATCGAAAATTTTATATTTTAATTTGGTACCTTGTAACAGTTGCTCTAACACCGTTTCAATAGGTTTATTGTCTATTTTTAAACTCACTTTGTTACGTAAAGCAGTCATCTGGGGGTTATAGACAAAATTATAATTTGAACTCGTTTCAATTTGTTCAATACATTTAATAATTTCAACATTTGACCACTCAAAGCTCAATTGGGCTGAAGCTAATTGAGGAGCTGAGATTAAGCCGATGGCGATGATAATAATTAGTTTGATTTTTGTTTTCATTATCTAGTATTAATATATAATAATTTTATTGTCTTGAAGGTGATAGTTTATGTGGAATGAATATTGAAGAATTTCCATGACTTGGTCAATAGATTTATTTTTAAATAAACCGCTCATCATAATTTGTTTAGATTCTTCATTGGTAAAAACAAAGGTTACATTATACCAGCGACTCAGTTTTAAGCTAACATTTTGAAAAGTTTCTTGGTCAAATCGTATCACATCATCCACCCATTCTGTTTCTGCTAAAGCATCTTGTACTTGGTCTATTTTCTTGATTTCTAAAAAAGGGTCGGTTGTTTTTATATGATGGTTTTGGTTTGAAGCGTTGTTATTTTTTACAGAAAGAATTTGGTTACTATCATTTCTGATAACTAATTTTTCCATTGGTTCTAACACGATGGTTTTGGAATGGGCGTTTTGGTCGAGGGTGATTTCTATTTTTCCTTTTATCAAGGTGGCTTCGGCTGTAATATCATTACGATAATTTTTAACGTTGAATTCAGTTCCTAATACTTTAACCTTGAGGTTTGGAGATTCAATATAGAAAGGAGATTGGCTGTTATGAGCTACTTTAAAAAATCCTTCTCCTTGAAATTTTATATTGCGAGCATGAGGTTGAAATTTGGTAGGATAGGTTATTTCAGAACCAGCATTCAGCCACACTTCAGTGCCGTCGTTGAGTTTTATATAACCTTTTTTACCAAAGGGAACTTGATAGGTTTTAAATAGATTACTATTATTTTTAGCAATATTTTGTTTCGATGGTTGGTGTTTAAAATAATTAAAGGTAATAGAAATGATTCCTACAAGAAAACAAGCTGCCATTAAGGGTAAAATATGTTTTTTCTTAAAACTGAAAAAAGGTTTCCATCTTTTAAAGAAATTAGGCGATTTAATGGTTGTATGCTGATTTATTTTTTCTTTATGTAAAAGATAGGTTGCGTTTAAAAACTCTTCGTCTTGTTGAGGTTGACTTTGCCAATAAAATTCCATTTCTTCTTTGACTGTAATTAAATGAGGGTAATTTTTCAACGTTAGATTCAATTCATCATTTTCAATAGAAGTCGTTTCTTGGGCTAAATAGCGACTTAATAAATGATAAAATCTATTTTGCTCCATACGTGATATTATTTGAGATTTGTTTTTTTAAATTCTAAAAGTGCTAAGCTAATTTTTTTAGTAGCAATTGCTAACTGACTATCAATTGTTTTAACGCTAATGTCTAACAATTCGGCAATTTCTTTATAGCGTAATTTTTCTTCTTTGGCTAATTTAAAGATGAGTTTGCATTTTTCTGGTAATTGTTCCACAACGGTTCTAATATAGTTGCTAAGGGCAGAAGCATGGTCATCAAGATGTCCATAATCGTTCAAAAATTCAACTTTAATATTTTCGAGCGGTAAAATAGATAATTTTTTTTCGGTTTCGATTTTTCTTAAAGAGGCGTTTTTAATAGAGACTAACAAATATAATTTGGGGTTCTCTAAGTCTAAATATTTTTTAGCGTTTTGCCAAACTTCTAAAAGAACGTCTGAAGCTAATTCTTCTGCCATTTGACGATTTTTTAAAAAAGTATTGGCAAAATTTTGCAAAGATGGAAATAAAACATTGAATAAATGTCTATAAGCGCAATCGTCTTCGTAAAGCGCCACTTGATAGATTAATTCTTTGATGTTTTTATTGTCCATTTAATTAATTATTATACACTCTTACATAATCAACTTCCATTTGAGCAGTGGTGAAATCAGGACTAATAGCACCGCCAAAAGAACCACCCACAGCTACATTCAACAACATAAAAAAGTTATGGTTATACGGTATGGAGGCTGAATTAGCATATTGAGCAAATTGTATGCCATCAATATACCATATAATACTGCTTGCGTTCCACGTAATCGAATAAACGTGAAATTCGGTTGTAGCTGTTGGATTTATTGTGGTACCAATGGTTCCTTGACCACCTGAATGTCCAGGAAAGTGTAATGCAGCATATATTTTATTAATTTGGTTTCCTACCATTTCCATAATATCAATTTCACCACAAGCGGGCCAGCCAACTTGTGGAAAATTAGACCCCAACATCCAAAATGCAGGCCAACCACCACCAATAGCCGGTAGTTTAAGTCGGGCTTCAATTCTGCCATATTTAACATCGAACTTTCCTTGTGTTAATATTCGAGCACTGGTATAATTAAACCCACTAAAAGCTTCTTTAATAGCTGTAATTTTAAGTGTGCCATTAGAAACTGTGGCATTTTCAGGACGATTGGTATAATATTGTGCTTCACCATTACCCCAGCCATTATTATTTCCTATATCAAAAACCCATTTGGAAGGATCTGGACTTCCTGTATAATTAAATTCATCTGACCATACGAGTCCATTAGAAGCTGATAAGGTAATTGTTACACTTACAGATTTCGAGGTCGTTCCAGAAGGATTTTTAGCAATAATATTTATAGAATAATTTCCAGCAACAGAATACTGGTAGCTAAATTTATTAAGCGTAGTAGTTTTAAATTCGCCATTACCAAAATCTAATTCAAAAGAAGCGGCATTGGTAGCTGAAAAAGTTAAATCTACCCAACCGGTATTATCGGTTCTGACAACAGCACTAACTGTAAGATTAGACGGAATGATTGCTGTACCATTTCCAGAAGTTTTATCACAAAAGCTAAAGCCAATAATTGTGAATAAGTAGATATATATTTTTTTCATAAATAATTGAATAACTATTTTGGTTTAAGAATTTGATACCATGCTAAGCCGTCGGCTCCTATATTTCGAAGATGAATTTGATTTGAATAAATGGATAAAATTTCATACGTATTTCCACCAGTACCAAAATTTACAATACCTGGCGATGGAACGGTAAATTGAATGCGAGTTGAAATGGCTGCCGTAGAATTGGAAGTAGCACTGGTAAATTTTAATAATTGATTGGCAGGAATGATTAAATTATAACAACCATCACCACCACTAAATCCATAATAAGAAGTGGCTGCAGCAATAATATAACTTTGACCTTTGTTATTGACTGTCATGGTAATAGTTCCATCGCTATTTTTTTTAAAATTTATTTCATCGTCATATTGGCAAGGGTCGCGTTGGTTAGGTGAAGCGGCATAATAATCGGGAGAAAAAGTATTGGCAGGACCCACGCCCACATGACCGGGGGCTAAATTATCCGTAATCCAAGTTTTATTATTATCGTTGGTTAAATTTGTTACAACGGTTGCAGGAACCGTAAAATTTACTAAAACAGAAATATTTTTTATTAAAGAAGAACTCACACCAGCGGTACCAATAGCCGTTGCTGTGATAGTATAATTTTGTGTACCTGGATTCGCATATTTGTAGGTAATTGAACCACCAGGAACCACCATTGAATTGCCATCACCAAAATCTATTTTATAAGTAATGGCATTATCGGCAGATAAATTAAAATTAACTTTTCCTGAACCATCACCAACCGGATTTTTCATACCAGTTGTATCTAATACTTCTGCATTAAAAGTAAAATTGGCAGGATTTTTAATAGGTCCTAAACTATAGTCATCACGGTTACAGCTATTGGAAATCGTTAAGTAAATTAACAATCCTAAAAATAATTTAACGGTTTTGTTCATGAGTTTTTATTTATGGTTGTTGACTAATATCATCGTAATAATAAGTAAAATTGGCAGTGCCGTCACCCGCCGTGCCATTATCAAAAATAATAACTACTTTTTGATAGGTTTTACCGGCACTTAAATCAATGGTTGAAAAATCGAAGCTAAATTCTTCCCAAGCATTGGCGGTTGTTGATACTACATTCAGTTCTTTATTGGTGGTTGATGTCGTTAAGTTTTCAAGTTTTAAAAGTATTTTTGTGCCAACTTTTGGAGAATAAACTTTCATTTTAAAAGTTTTACCAAGACTAAAATCTATTGGATTGGTTAAACTTAAATAAGTACCGCCCCAAGTTTGACCACCAGGTCCTTTAATCATTTTAGCTACTTTGGTACTGGTATTGATGCCTGTAGCAGAAGGGTTATTTACAATGGTGCTATGACCTCCATCAAAATCTTGAAATTTATAGATAGAATCTACTAATTGAAAATTTAATGGTAAAGCTAAACTAACCACATTAGAACTGGCTAAATCTAACCGAATATTGTCCAAATAAAAAGTATAATCAGCAGAACCATCTCCTAATTGACCATTATTAAAAATAAGGACAATTTTTTGGTATGATTTGGTTTTATCTATTTTACTAAAATCGAAGTCTAATTGTTCCCAAGTATTGGCAGTGGTGGTAGAATCGGAAACTTGATAAAAAATAGTGCCATCATTTAAATTTTCAACTTTAAGAATGACGTTAGTTCCAATTTTGGGTGAATACACTTGCATGTGGAAAGTATTTTTATTGGTAAAATCTATTGGGTTAGTTAAAGTAATATAAGAACCTCCCCAAGTTTGTCCACCCGGTCCTTTAACCATCTTACCAACGGTAGTATTTAAATTAATGCCACTTGCATTAGGATTTGCCGCTGAAGTTAGGTTACCACCATCAAAATTGGTAATGGCAGCAGAATAATTTATCCCAGAACCAAAATTAATGGGTAAATTTATGGGGTTTGCAGACAAGGTTACCTTGGTACTGGTATCTGTTAAGGAAGCAGCACCCCCACTCAACGCTACTACTTTAATGGTATATGTTCCAGCGTTGGCATAAATATGAGAAACTGTTCCTCCATTGGCTAAACTAAATGCACTATCGGGAGACAGGTCGCCAAAATACACTTTATAGCTTGAAGCATATTTAGCTGTGGCACTTACTGTTATTTTTAAAGTATTATTAGGATCTTTGGTAACATTCACTTGTAAACTTTCAGGAGTTTTAAAAGTTACTTGAAGCGGAACGGTCGCTGAACTTGAATCGTTTAAAATATTGTAGGCTTTTATCAAAACATTATATTGACCTTCGGCATATTTATGGGTGATGCTATTTCCTTGAACAACTTTGATTATTTGTTTAGAAGTGTCTCCAAAGCTAATTTGATAATAGGTTCCGCCGCTTGAGAGTGGTGTAATAACCACATTTCCCGAATTATCGCCGGCAATATTAAAGATAGCCGAAATATCTGAAGGTAGGTCTGCTGTTACTATTTCGTCTGCTTTTTTACAATTAAGTCCAAACAATAACCAGCAAATACTTACTATTGTTAGATTAAATAATTTATATATTTTCATATTATGATTTCATTAATAAGGATACAAAATTAATCTATTTCCCCTAAAATTAAACAATTTATATTTAGTGCTTAATTTATTTTAAAATGATTAATTTATTGGTTGCGTGGTAGTTTTTAGCATCTAATTTAATGATATAACTACCTGTTGGTTTATGGGCTAAATTTAGTCGTATTGTTTTATCTTGACCCACTTGAACCTGTTCTAATACTTCTGTATTACCAAATTCATTCACTAAACTAATGTTCACAAAATCTACGTCTGCATCTACAAAAATATTTACATAGTCTTTGGCTGGATTAGGATATATTTGTAAGTCGTCATATATAACAACCGATTTTACGATACTATCAGCGCAAGCTTCAGAGTTTTTAATAACCACTGTATTAACCCCTGATTGAAGGAGGGTTAAATTATCACGACTATAGGTTGTCCAAGGTCCATTATTAATTTTAACTAATACTGGGTCAACAATATTATAAACCACTAATGACTTATCTTGAATTCCAATGGAATAGCTTTGAATAGCTGCGGGTTCAGTAATATTTACGGTATAACAGCGTTTGGTATTTAAATTACTTTGATCTATAAAACATAGTTGATATTTACCAGCTAAACCTGCATAAACATAAGATTGGCTATTAAATTTAATGGTGGTATCGGTATTATTTGGACGAGAAACAACGATATTTAAAGGTTGAGTTGTATTTTTATTTAAAATATTAAATACCCCAGGATAACCATTACATGCTGGGTTCGTATAACTAATCGCAACGTTTATAGGTGTTATAATGAGCGAATAATATAGTTGGAATATTTGATTAGAAGTTATGCTATAAATAGTATAGCCCGTAGTAGAGTCTTTTGAAACCAAGATGCCATTCAATTTAATACTATCTAACTGATAGCCCGTAGGCGTTTGATAAGTAATTCTATAGTTTGAATTATAAGGCACTTTATATTCAATATTGGTAGTATTTTCAGAAATAATTTGGATATATAGAGTATCATTTATAGAGTAATAAAGTTTTAAGTTAATGTTAGAAGTTACATCATAAAATGTATATCCTGTTGTACTATCTTTTCCTACATTATAATCATCAATTACTACACTATCTAATTTATAACCAGATGGAGTTTGATAAGTATAACGATAATCGCTGCCATAAGGAATCGTATAATTTTGAGAGGTGACAGTTTCAGTAATAATTTGAACCGTTAAAATGTCGGAAGCTGTTAGTACAGAATAATATAAATTAAAATTGATGTTTGAAGTTACATTATAGAAAGTATAACCGGTAGAACTATCATTTCCTTTATTGATTTTATTTATGACAATGCTATCTAATTTATAACCAGAAGGCGTTTGATAAGTATAACGATAAGTGCTTCCACTTGGAATATAATAATTTTGAGAGGTCGTATTTTCTGTAATAACTTGAACGGTTAAAATATCTGTAGCAGATAGTACAGAATAAAATAATTTAAAATTAAGATTTGTTTTTACATTATAAAAAGTATAGCCAACAGAACTATCATTTCCTAAGTTAACATTATTAACAACAATACTATCTAATTTATAGCCAGTAGGGGTTTGATAAGTGTAACGATAAGTACCTCCATAAGGAATAATATAGTTTTGGGTAGTGGTGTTTTCTGTAATTACTAACACGGTTAAAGTATCTGGAGGTGCTACGCTATAAAATAATTTGAAATTAATATTTGAGGTAACGTTGGTTAGGGTATAACTACTGGTACTATCTTTGCCTTTATTTACATTATTAATGACAATGCTATCTAATTTATAACCGCTCGGGGTTTGATAGGTATAACGATACGTACCTCCATAAGGAATAATATAATTTTGGGTGGCCGTGCTATCTGTAATTATGGATACAATTAAGGTATCGGCAGGAATTTGAGAAAAATAAGCTTTAATGGAACTATCGGCATACACATTAAAAAAAGTATAAGAAGAAAGGCTATCTTTTCCTCTATTACGGTTATTAATAATAACACTATCTAAACGGTAGCCATTCAAGGGTAGGTAAGTAATTCTAACATTGTTTCCTTTTTTAATATTATTTACGGAAGATGAAATGGTGCCATTATTATTGGTTGAAGTTGACACTGACAAGTATCGGCTGAAAACTACTTTGATACTTTTATTAGCTAAAATGTTGTTGAAACTATAACCTAAGGTAGAATCTGCTGTGATAGCAGAATCAAAAATATTATTAATAAAAATGCTATCCAAATAATAACCGACATTAGCCACAAAAGTAATTCTATAATTCGTTCCACTTGAAACAGATGTATTGCTACTAATGGTACCATTTACCGCTGTAGTAGTAATATTATAAGTTTGCGAACTACCCTCTAAATTAGAAACTAAAACAATCGTAAAAACTATAAAGAACTTGAACAGTAAATTTTTAAATAAGTTTTGTAGTTTTGAGTTCATATTTTTTGATATATGCTTTATGTTCCGATTTTAATGCTATCAATAAAAATTGAATGTTTTATTGATAGCATTTTATTATTTATTTAATTTATTGTTGTTGAATATCGTCAAAATAATAGGTATATTTAGCTGAACCATCGCCAACCTTTCCGTTATCAAAAATAATGACAATTTTTTGATACGTTTGTGTGGCGTCAATAACAGCATATTTTCCCATTCCAAATTGATATGAGTCCACAGTACTATTAGGTTGAGCTACATTAAAATTAAAGGTGAACGTTTGCCAAGTTTTAGCAGTAGCTGCAGTAACCATAGTATCTCTTTGAAAAAATATACTACCATTTGAGCCATTTTCTAATTTAAAAACAATCGTAGCTCCTGTGTCGGCATATACTTTAATCGTAAAAATTTTAGAATTTAAGGGAACTGGATTGGTTAGTGTTAAATATGAGCCACCCCAACCTTGTGGATCTTGACCGAGACCTTTTGTCATTTTAGCAACTTTGGCACTGGTATTGATACCCGTTGAAAAAGGATTAGCGACTACGGTTGCAATTCCGCCATTAAAATCAGTAAATTTGTAATTTGAATCGGGTAATTCAAAATTAATGGGTAAAGCCAAGGTTGTAGTGGGAGCAACATTACCTAAACTTATGTTATCAAAATAAAATGTATAATTTGCTGTGCCGTCTCCTACAGTTCCATTATCAAAAATAACTACGATTTTTTGATAAGATTTAGTTTTATCTATCAAGCTATAGTCAAATTCTAATAATTCCCAGGCGTTGGCGGTAGTTGTAGAATCACTTGCTTCAAAGTAAGTACCTCCATCGGTTAAGTTTTCTACTTTTAATAATACTTTAGTACCAACTCGGGGAGAATAGACTTGCATATACATTCTATTCTTGTTGGTAAAATCAATAGGATTCGTCAAAGCTATCCAAGCCCCGCCCCATGTTTCACCTCCAGGCCCTTTTATCATTCTAGATACTTTTGAGCTTGTATTAATCCCTGAAGGATTTGAATTGGCAACGACGGTATCATTTCCTCCGCCAAAATTCGTAAATTTATATACAGAATCTGGCAATTGAAAATCTAATGGTAAAGCAATGGTTGTGGATGGAGGAGGTGTTGAACTTACATTTCCCGTATTGATACTATCAAAATAAAAAGTAAAGTTTGCAGAACTATCTCCCACGGTTCCGTTATCAAAAATAACTACAACTTTTTGGTAAGATTTAGTTTTATCTATCGTGCTATAGTCAAATTCTAATAATTCCCAAGCATTGGCGGTAGTTGTAGAATCACTTGCTTCAAAGGAAATACCTCCATTAGTAAGGTTTTCAACTTTTAATAATACTTTTGCACCAACTCGGGGAGAATAAACTTGCATAACCATTCTATTTTTGTTGGTAAAATCTATTGGATTTGTTAAGGCTATCCATGAACCACCCCAAGGTTGACCTGGTCCTTTTATCATTTTGGCAACTTTCGAACTTTTATTAATTCCAGAAGGGTTTGAATTAGCGACAATGGTAACGTGTCCGCCATCAAAGTTGGTAAATTTATATAAAGAGTCTGTTAATTGAAAATCTAAAGGTAAAGCAATAGGAACTGCAGGTGGAGGAGGTGGGGCTACATAACTTAAATTGATGTTGTCAAAATAATAGGTACTATTGGGTCCACCGTCTCCAACGATTCTGCTGCCATCTAATAAATCAAAAATGATGATAATTTTTTGATACGTTTGATTTTTATCAATTCCGCTAAAATCAAAACTGATGGTTTCCCAAGCATTGGCAGTTTTTGTAGAATCTATTTTTTCATAACTCACATTTCCGTTGGTTAAATTTTCAACCTTAAAAGTAATTCTTGTACCAACTTTTGGAGCATATACTTGAATATTAAAGGTATTTTTATTGGTAAAGTCAATTGGGTTTGTTAAAGTTAAATATGCCCCGCCCCAAGATTGTCCACCAGGACCTTTAACCATTTTACCAACTCTAGCACTGGTATTAATACCGGTAGCGGAAGGATTTGCTGCAGTAGTTAAAACGCCACCTTCAAAATTGGTAATCAAAGAAGCCCAATCGGTGGTTGTAGATTCAAAAGTTATGGGCAAAGCGAGCGTTTTGGAGAAAACTAAGGGTGTAGAATCTCTAACCATACTGTCTATCCCGTTCTTCGAATAATGTCTTTCGGAAGATATTGTAGAACCCTGAAGTTGTTTATAAACAATTTTTATTTTATGATTTGCTTGTAAGCTATTAATGGTTAATGAAGAACCAAAATTTGCTTTATTTAAAACAACATAACCCGCTCCAGAAGTATCTATTAAAACAGAGTCTAAAGCAAACTCTGAACTTTTGGGTTGGTAATTTACGATTACCTTTGATCCTTTAATAATTTTTGTTGTTAATGTTGTTCCAGCCGCGTCTGTTAATCCGATAGTACCGTTTACAACTCTAAATTCTTGACTAAAACCATTGTTTAAAGCTAACAAAAAAATTGCCATAAATAGATATAATACTCTTTTCATAATAAAATAAATTTATATTAAGAATACAAAAAATTTGAAAATCCCCTAAACATTTTTAACATTTTTTTATAAAATTGAAATTTAGTCGTAAAACTGGGTTAAATTGAGGCAATGATTTAATTATTAGGATAAAATATCTAACTTTGCAGGCAAAATGAAAGAATAATATGAAATTTACTGAGATAATGACTATAAATGAGGACATAACCTTGTCATTTCAGCAAAATGAAGTCATCAACGGTTCCAATTGTACAATAAAAATGGAGCAAGATACCATTTGTTTTTATTTTAGTCTTGATGCCAAAGATTGTTTATTCGAGCTTAATGAAATTAGTTATGAGTTTCTGTTTAGGGTTCAAAAATCGTATCTTAATAAATATCAAGAACAATTAGAGTTTAACATTCAAAAGCAGACCATTTGTTGTAATACTCAATCAAAATTGTTAGAAATCATTCAATGTCAGCTAAACGGTATATATCGGAAATTGTATTTAGAAAGTATATTTCTGTATTTAGTATTTCAATCTCAAAAAAATAATTTAATTTTTCAACTTCAATGCGACCAGTGTGCAATTGCCAATAAGCCCCTAGAAACAGAGAAAATTTTGTTTGCCAAAAAATACATATTAGACCATTTGGAGTTAAATTTAACCATTCCTATTATTGCCCGTCATATAGGAACCAACCAATGTTATTTAAAAAAAGGTTTTAAAGATTTTTTTCAACAAACGGTATATGAATTTATTCAGGAGCAAAGAATGACTAAAGCGCATCATTTGGTGCAAGTGCCTAATGCCAATTTAACCGAAATTGCTTATCAGGTAGGCTATTCTTCGTTGAGTAGTTTTAGTCAAGCATTCAAAAGCTATTTTGGCGTAAACCCGAGTGAGTTGAATAAACAACAAATTCCTTCTTTATAAAACGTATTTCCCGAAAGTTAAAACAGTTTTGCTAAAAGGGGCATATTTTTGCAACCCTTGAAAAATTTTTTCATGAAAAAAGTCTTTTTTTATATTTTTGTTTTATTTTATTATCAATTAATTGGTCAAACACCCCAAATTGACAGTATTGAAGTTTTGTTAGATGTGGAAATTATTGGTAAAAAGCCTAAATTTTTAACGGGTTCGGGGGTATATCTTTCTGCCTCCATGCTTGGCAAATTAAATCAGCATGATATTAATAAGGTTTTGCGTTTGGTACCAGGAATAAATATTAGAGATGAGGAAGGTTTTGGTTTGAGACCTAATATAGGTTTACGTGGAACTTCGGTGAATAGGAGTGCTAAAATTACGTTGATGGAAGATGGGATTTTAGTGGCACCTGCCTCTTATTCTGATCCAGCGGCATATTATTTTCCAAGTTTTAGTCGTATAGAGGCTTTAGAAGTTTTGAAAGGTAGTAGTCAGATTAAATATGGTCCCAACACGATTGGCGGTGCACTTAATTTGATTTCTACAACCATTCCGACTTCATTTAAAGCTTTTGCTTCTGTTTCTTATGGCAGTTTTGGAACCAATCAAGAAAGGGTTTGGGTGGGGGATAGTAAGAAGAATTTTGATTTTCTTTTTGAAATCAATCGTTATGCGAGTCAAGGTTTCAAACAAGTTTTAAATTTAAACAATAGCGGGTTTGAGCGTATAGATTGGTTATCTAAAATACGTTGGCACAGTACTTCGTCTGCCAAAATTTACCAAGCAGCAACTTTGAAGGTTTTATCAACCACAGAGGAAGGTAATGAAACTTATTTAGGCTTAACATATCCAGATTTTTTAACGAACCCATATCAACGATATGCGATTACTCAAAAAGATCATTTAAGTTTAAAACACCAAGAAATATCACTAAACTATGTTGTAAATATTTTAAAAAATTTGATATTTTCTTCTACTGCTTATTATATGCAAACATACCGTGATTGGGAGAGGGCGAATAGTGTTGAGGGCGTGAGCTTTTCTAATATTATAAGTAATCCTACTACAAACGCTATGGCTTATCAAATTATAAATGGCAATAGAAATGGAAATGGGGTATTTCAAGCTGCCGACCGTAACTATCATGTTAATGGTATTCAGTCATTTTTAAAATATACTTTTAACCGCGGTTTGTTTGAGCATAATTTTGAATTGGGGTGGCGTTGGCATGAAGATGAAGCCAATCGTTTTGCTACAAATTCTAACTTTAGTATGACCAATGGAAGGGTAACTTTTACGAGTTATGGCTTGCATGGTAATTATGAAAATCAAATACGTAGTGCCAAATCTTTTAGTGCTTTTTTTAAATATGATTTCCGTTATAAAGGTGTGGTAATTAGTCCCGGTATTAGATATGAAAAATTAGATTTAGAACTAAAAAACTATGGAACGATGGATTATAATCGTTTAGGAACAAATATTCAATTAGCCAATAATACGGTTTCAGTTATTTTGCCAGGAATAGGGTTTAGTTATGATTTTGGCAGAAGGATGAATATTTTCGGAGGTATTCATAAAGGATTTTCACCTCCGGGACCTCCGTCCATTAACCCTGCTACTCCTCAAGTGCAAGCACAAACTGAACTAGCTGTCAACTACGAAATTGGCTATCGTTTCAATATACATTTTTTCAGTTTGCAAACGGTGGTATATTATAGTGATTATGAAAATATATTGGGTACGGATAATATATCTGGTGGCGGTTTAGGAACGGGCAATATGTTTAATGCTGGAAAAGCCAAGGTCTATGGAATAGAATTTTTAAGTGAGTTTGATTGGTTTCATTTTCTTACATCAAATCCGTTTAATTTACGACTACCCTTAAGTTTGAGTTATACTTATACAGATGCTCGATTTGCCCAAACTTTTATTAATGGTGGCGGGGATTGGGGTAATGGTACAATTCATCAAGGTGATATTATTCCTTTTATTACACCCCAACAAATATCGTTTAAATTAAGTGTTGAAAATACTATATTTAATGTAAGTTTTATAACGCGATATGTTGGAAGTACCAGAACCAAACCAGGACAACAAAAAGAAATTTTTCCAACGGCAGATGTTGCCTATAATGATATAAACTCGATAGCTGCTTATTGGGTATCTGATATGAGTGCCAATTATCGTTTTAATAAAGTGTTTACGGCTTTTAGCGAGATAAATAATTTGTTCAATTTAAAATATACCGTCAGTAATTTACCGCAGGGATTTTTAGCTGGGATGCCCATGGCTTTTCAGCTTGGATTTAAAATGAATTTGTAATTTATTTGAACAGAAAAATTTAGATAGATTAAATATTTTATTGTTCGTGTAAAGAACTTTCAATACTTTCGATAACTCCAGCCGAATCGTTTATTAAAACACCCACTCCTTTTAATTTAGCTGTCTCTATGCAGGTTTCATCAATAGAGTCGCCAGCTAAATAATAAAAGATTTTTTTATTTTTTAGAACTTTTTCTTTTCTAACAATAATTGGAATTTTTTTTGTTAGAAATTCTTCCAGGTTTTTTTGATGGATGCGGTGTTTAACTTCAATAATAGCGGCATATTCAGAATTAACTAATATTATATCTGCTTCTGTTAATGTTTTTTTGTTTTCGATATATTGTAGGTTTTTATAAATATTATCAAATGGAATATTTTGTAAAACCATTGATTTCAATAAGCCTGTATAAACGGTGTTCTCTATGCTAAAACCTACATTGACACCTAAATCGTGAACTTTTTTTTCGAGTATTTGATTTTCTTTACGAAGGATATCGGTTTCTTTACGAATGGTTTCAGATTCTTTACGAATGACATCGGTTTCTTTGCGGATGGTTTCAGATTCTTTACGAATAACATCGGTTTCTTTGCGGATGGTTTCAGATTCTTTACGAATAACATCGGTTTCTTTACGGATGGCTTCAGCTTCTTTGCGGATGATTTCAATTTCACTATCAGTTTTACGTCTTAGCTCTTCAGATTCGAGTCTTGAGTTTTTTATATATTCGTCAACCTTTGACATGGGCATATAATTAACTGTTTTTGACCTTTTCATAAAAACATTTTTGCAAAAATAAATAAATTTTCAATAAAAAATCATTCTTCTAAAAAAATTAACTGATAAGCGTTAGATTGGCATTTTGAATTTAGACAATAGTCTAAATAAATTAGCAAAAACGCGTAAAATAGTCTAAAAAATCGTGGGTTTTCATTTATATTAATGGTTCAATTGATAGTATGAATTTTTTAAATTTATTTAGCGAACCTAAGAAATAAATAGAAATTAAGTTTGATTCATTTGACCAAATAATAAAACATTCATAAAGATTGCTTAAAAATTAGTACCTTTGCAGCCATTTTTTTATTATGAACATCAGAAACATCGCTATTATTGCCCACGTAGACCACGGTAAAACTACTTTGGTTGACAAAATTTTACTTTCTACCAAAGTATTTCGAGAAAATCAGGATAAGGGAGAACTTATCATGGATAATAACGATTTAGAACGGGAACGGGGTATTACCATTTTCAGTAAAAACGCCGCAGTTACCTATAATGGTGTTAAAATTAACGTAATTGATACGCCGGGCCACAGTGATTTTGGTGGAGAAGTTGAAAGGGTATTGAAAATGGCAGACGGCGTTTTATTGTTGGTTGATGCTTTTGAAGGTCCCATGCCGCAAACTCGCTTCGTATTGCAAAAAGCGTTGGCATTGAACCTCGTTCCTATTGTAGTCATTAATAAAGTTGATAAAGAAAATTGTCGCCCAAGTGAAGTTCACGATGCCGTTTTTGAATTATTTTTTCAACTCGATGCAACCGAACAGCAATTACATTTTCAAACCTTTTATGGTAGTGGTAAAAAAGGCTGGTTCAATTCAAGTTTAACGCCTTGCGAAGATATTACCCCACTTTTAGACGGTATTATAGAACACGTGCCTCCACCAAAAATTTCTGAGGGTAATTTACAAATGCAAATTACGTCTTTAGATTATTCTAATTTTTTAGGAAGAATTGCCATTGGTAAGGTTGCAAGGGGAACTTTAAACGAAGGACAACAAATTGTTTTAATGCAAGGAGATGACCAAAGTAAAAAAATGCGTATAAAAGAATTGTACCTTTTTGAAGGCTTAGGGAAGAAAAAAGTAAATGTTGTTGAAGCGGGAGACTTGTGTGCGGTAGTTGGGTTAGAAGGATTTAATATAGGTGATACCATTGCCGATATTGAAAACCCTGAAAAATTACCTCATATTAAAGTTGATGAACCTACGATGAGTATGCAATTTGGAATTAACAATTCACCATTTTTTGGTAAAGAAGGAAAATTTGTAACCTCAAGACATTTAAGAGAAAGGTTGTTTAAAGAGACCGAAAAAAATTTAGCTTTAAAAGTAGAGACTTCGTCTGATACGGATAGTTTTATGGTTTATGGAAGAGGTATTTTACATTTAGGTATTCTAATAGAAACTATGCGTAGAGAGGGTTATGAGCTAACAGTAGGAAACCCGCAAGTATTGATAAAATATGTAAATGGAAAGAAAATGGAACCCTATGAAATTTTAGTAGTAGATGTTCCAGAAGAATATAGTGGCAAAGTTATAGATTTGGTTACCCAAAAAAAAGGAGAATTAAAAGTTATGGAGACCAAAGGTGCTCAGCAACATTTAGAATTTGAAATTCCTGCTCGTGGCATTATTGGGCTACGTTCGCAAATGCTTACACAAACCGGTGGAGAAGCTGTTATGAATCATCGTTTTCATGAATATAAAGAGTGGAAAGGTTCGATACCGGGCAGAAATAACGGGGTTTTAGTGGCTAAATTTGCTGGTAAAGCTACGGCTTATTCAATAGATAAATTACAAGAAAGAGCCCAGTTTTTAATAGAACCCGGTGATGAAGTGTATATTGGACAAATTTTAGCTGAACATTGCAAACCCGGTGATTTGAATGTAAACGTGGTAGAAGCTAAAAAATTAACCAATCACCGCGCTAGCGGAAGCGATGATAGTGTTCGAATCGTACCCAAATTATTATTTAGTTTAGAAGAATCTATGGAATATATTCAGGAAGACGAATGTATTGAAGTAACGCCTAAAACAATTCGTTTAAGAAAAACCGTTTTAAACGAAGACGACCGTAAAAAACAATCCAAAAGCAAAGAATAACCATACTTTTCAAAGCATTTCTTTGAAATAAAATCGGTATAGATTTATTGTTGTTGTTGTTGATGTTGGAAACTGGAATCTTGTTTGGTTATTGTATCTTCGTTTTTTTTAATTTCATTAAAAAATTCCATTTTGGAATTTAAAATGTATTGGTCATCGTATTTAATATTAACTTGGACGCTTAGTTTATGGTTGACAGGCCCACGGTAGGTTCCTTTAACAGGTGAACAATCGTTAAAATTTCGACCTACAGCCAGTTTTATGTGTTGTACCCCAGCCAAACAATTATTGGTAGGATCAAAACCCAACCAACCATAATTTGGAAAATAAACTTCTAACCAAGCATGCGTTGCCCCATCCCCGCGTAATTGGTTTGTATCTGAACAAATATAACCACTTACGTAACGGCAAGGAATTTTTATGAGCCGTAAAACAGATAACATAAAAAGGGTAAAATCTTGACAAACTCCTGCTTTTAAATGCCATATTTCTTCGATGGTTGTTTCAACCGTTGTTACACCTTTAATATATTTAAAATGGGTATAAATAAAATTATTGATTTTTGAAATGATTTGAAATGGCTCAAACCTATTGTAGTCGTGCAATTTAAAAAAATTTAAAATATCATTATTAAATTTGTTATTTTGAACTTCTAAATAATCATAAAAATTAAGGTCATTCTGTAAATTTAAAATTTGTTGCCAAAGCAACGTTGTTTCTATATTCGGTTGATAGGTGGGACGAGGATAGGTATTCACAACAAATTCAGAGTCAATAGTCAATTTATCTAACGGCGTTAAAATGGTAAATGTCCCCATTTTATTACCCAAAAAATCATGTTCAATACTAATTCCGGGGTTTTGGGTAATTCTAATGGTATGATGACTGATTTTTTGAAATTCATCATTGATTGGAAATAATTTTAATTGATTGGCTATATAGCTTGCTGGTTCTGGATAAGTATATTCGGTAATGTGTTGAATTTGATACTGTGGCATTTATAAATAATTTAAATATTTGTGTTGGTATTCTAATACAATATTGTTTAAATTTTGAGCAAAATCATGACATAAATTTTTAAAATCTACGGGTGACAGGTGTTCGATTTTGGTGTAGCGTAATTGACTATACAATTTTCCAATGTTGAAATAAAGATTTTCATGATCTGTTTTATCTGAATGTACATGAAGTCTTTCAAATTCGAACATCATTGTTTTTACACTAAAGGTTAATGAATGAGGAAAGGCTTCATTAAACAAAATCATATTGGCAACGTCTATCGTGTTTAATTCTTGAGAACTATTTTTTAAAAAAAATTCATATCCTGAAACTGATAATAATAAATGTTTCCAAAACAAAATATCGTTATGGGCTTGGAGGTTAAAATTTATTTCATTGTATTTGTTATTGAATAAGTTTATGGTTTGTAAGGATCGTTCAACAAATTTTCCCATATTGATATAAGAAAAGCTATCATTTCGGGGCATGGTAATGTTTAAATTTCCATAATAAATAGTAATTAATTTTATCAGTTCCTCAAAGAGTTCTAAAATTTCATTTTTAGCAATGAATTGATTCATTTTATTGGAGGAAATAAATAAATATAAATCGTTAATACTACGCCAAATTTCTCGGGTGATTTGATCTTGGGCGGTTCGGGCATTATTGCGAGCATAAGAAATAACATTATAAAGCGAATTACTATTTTCTTTGCTTGTTAAAATATGATTCACCACCTGCGTATAATTTACCTGAATATTTTGAACGTCTTCGGGCGGTAAATCAACCGTTAAACTCAAAATATGCGACCAATTAATTTTTTCCACTTGAGAATCTAAGGCAGCGGCATAATTTATTTTTAATAAACGCGTAATACTATTGGCTCTTTCAATGTAGCGTGCCATCCAATATAAAGAATCTGCAATTCTTACTAACATAATATTTCTATTTTAATGTGTATCAATAATCCAGGTGTCTTTACTGCCACCGCCTTGAGACGAATTCACCACCAATGACCCTTCTTTTAAAGCAACTCTGGTTAAACCGCCTGGTACAATGTTAATTTCTTTCAACCCATTGATTACAAAAGGTCGCAAATCTACCCGTCTTGGTTGAAAGCGGTCATTTATTAAGCAGGGTGTGCTAGACAAATTAATAATAGGTTGAGCAATATAGTTTCTAGGCTCTTGAATCACTTTTAATTTATATTCTTCTATTTCGAGGTCGCTACTTTTATTACCCATTAGCATACCATATCCACCAGAACCATTCGCTTGTTTCAACACCATTTTGGTAATATTTTTAAATACGTGGTCTCTTTCAGATTCATTTTCTAAACAATAGGTAGGAATATTTTTTAATATTGGAGTTTCGTTTAAATAATATTTAATCATTTCTGGCACATAAGGATAAATGGCTTTATCATCAGCCACCCCATTACCAATGGCGTTTACTAAAGCAACATTACCTTTTTTAAATGCTGAAAATATTCCAGGAATTCCTAAAACACTATCTTTACGAAATACTAAGGGGTCTAAAAATTCATCATCCACACGTTTATAAATCACGTCAACCTGTTTTAAGCCATGAGTAGTTTTCATAAAAACAGCATTGTTATCTATAATTAAGTCTTTACTCTCTACTAATTCAATTCCCATAAATCTTGCTAAAAAACTATGTTCGTAATAAGCAGAATTAAATATACCAGGCGTTAATAGCACGATGGTTGGTTTGGAAGACTTTCTGGTAGAATATGCGGCTAATTGTGAATATAAAATATTGGCATAAGCGTTTACGGGTAACACTTTTATAGATTTCATTAAATCGGAATATATTCGTTTAGAAACTTCACGATTTTCAATCATGTAACTCACGCCTGAAGGGGTTCTTAAATTGTCTTCTAACACGTAAAATTCTCCGTCATTATCTCGAATTAAGTCAATACCAGCAATGGTTATATAATTTTGGTTATGTAAGTGAACACCGATCATTTCTCGAATAAAATTTGGACAACTATAAATTAATTTTGCTGGGATAATTTTGTCGTTTAATATTTGTTGTTCATGATAAATATCTTGCAAAAAACAATTCAGGGCTTTAATTCTTTGTTTGATACCTTTTTCAATGTTATACCATTCAGACGCTGTAATAATTCTGGGAATAATGTCAAAAGGAAAGATTTTTTCAATTCCCTCTTTTTCAGAATAGACCGTAAAAGTAATGCCATTACTTATAAAAATATTTTTACTTAAACTTTCTTTCTCTTTTAAATCTTCGATGGTTAAGTTTTTTAGAAATGAATGTAGTAAAGCATTTTGAGGGCGTACCTGCCCATTTGATAAAAAAAATTCGTCGAACAAATTTGACTCAGGAATATAATCAAACATAAAATTGATTTTAACAAAATTAAGATTTTTTTTCTAATAAAAAAAATTAAAATTGTCGCAACTCTGCCAAACCTAATCCTTCTCTCGTAATAGAAGGTGGATGGGTTGAACAATCTATAATGGTTGAAAATTCTTGTTTGCCGATACCGCCATCAATTATGAGGTCTACATTTTTACCATAAAATTCATTTATTTCTTCAGGGTCAGTAAGATAAAATTCTTCTTCTTGAATGGGCAAAGACGCCGATAAAATGGGGTGTCCTAAGGCTTTTACGATAGACATTGCTATGGTGTTTTCAGGAATTCGCAATCCAATCGTTTTTCGTTTGGAGTGTAACATTTTCGGCGTTTGTAATGAGGCTTCCAAAATAAAGGTATAGGGTCCGGGTAAATTGTTCTTTAAGAGTCGAAAAATAGGGGTAGAAATGGGTTTAACAAAAGTACTTAGGTGCGATAAATCGTTACAAATAAAGCTGAGCATAGCTTTGGCAGGAGTTGTATTTTTTAATTGACAAATTTTTTCAATAGATTTGGGTTGATAGATGGAACAACCGATTCCATAAACAGTATCGGTAGGATAGATTATCAAACCTCCGCTGCTTAAGCATTCTACCACTTTTTGAATCAATCGTTGTTCAGGATGTGTTGGGTGAATTTTGAGTAGCATATTGATTAACCTGGCACCCGTGCCAAGTATTTTTTTATTTGCTTTATTTGGTCTAACACCTGTTCTGTTTTGGGTTTACAGGCTTCGGCTTTACGGAACTGTTCTTTAGCAAAACGGAATTCGTTTTTTTGAACATAAATTTGACACAGCATTAAATAAGCTAAACTTTTGCTTTCGTTATCGGGAATTCCTAAGCGTAAAGCGGCTTTCATCATTTGTTCGGCTTCTTTAAGATTTCCTTTTTGAAAAGCTACCATACCCAATTGTAATTTAGTAGCACCTTCGGCTTCCGACAAGGGTGATCCTAAACTCGAACTTTTGCGTAAATGTTGTTCGGCTGTATTGAAATCTTTTTTCATCATAGATAAGTTACCTAAGATGGTGTAATAAGTAGAACGAATGGGCTTAATTAGCAATTGGGGGAATTTTATAGATTTGATAATTTTTTCAACCTCTTCAATATCGCCTCTTTCCATGGGCTCTTGAATTAATCGTAAAGGACCAATAATAAATTCAGAAACGATGCCAATGAGTGCAATAAAATAAAGGGGGAATACGGGCCAAAAGCCGCTGTTAAAAAAAAGCTCTAACACTAAACCAACTACCAAACCAATAACGCTTAGAATGAGGCGGTAACGAATGATTAAATTATAAAATTTCATAGATACAGAATTATTTTACATTGAGCGAATCCTAATCATGTATGTTATGATAATTCTTGGCTCAATATGGCTGCAAAGTTAAGTTATTTCAGTGAAAATACGTTCTTTAAAGTAATTTTTTATAAAAGAAAAAGGGAATATTGACAAACAGAAGAATTATAAAATTTGAAGGGGCTTGGTTTATTGATAATTTTACCAGCCTTTTTTTGACATTTGTTTTACACTTTTTTATTTTTAAAAAAAACTTTTTTATTTTAAATTTATTATTATATTTGCCAAAAAACAGTTATAATAAATTAAATAAAAATAATATGAATTACAATTTTAAAAATTTCAAATTTTGCTTTTTATTAGTTACCATTTTATTGATAAGTTGCAAAAAAGATGAGGTAGTGGTGGATTTTAGAGACAGTATAGTTGGCACCTATACATCAACATCTGTAGCCATTGTACCTGGGGCTAAAAACTATTATACTAATTTAAGAAAGTATCTTCCAAGTTTTGATGTGTCTTTTACACTATCAGATACCATTGCTCAAAGTGTTACAAACAATGTTATAATTACAAAATACCCTTCAGATGCCTCCAAAGTAATTGTAGATTATTCTTCTTCTTATGACAATAAAGATACCTTTAAAATAGTTGGTTCTGTTGTTACTCCCTCTGATTATGATTTACAAAGAATTACCAATCAAGACAGTATTGTTCAAAATGGATATCTTGATTCAACCAATCTTAATTTAATTATAAGATACAAATCATATTCTGCCTCTTATTCAAATAATCAATTTAATATTAATGGTACTGTCGATTATATTATAGATGTAAATTCAACCACTAAAAAAACTAACCCACCACCTTTAGGAAGAACTACTTTAGTAGGAACTTCAACTAATATTCTCAAGAAACAGTAAATTTTTGAGGTCTGAGACCGAGACGGAAATGGATAATTTTAGACTTCTCGGTAAAATTATCCTAAAATTTAAAAGTTTTTCTTTATAATTTGGCAACGGATTTTCATATCGTAATTTACAACTTGCAAAGAAGTTTTACCGCAGTTTTCCAATTATGCAATCATTGATTGCACAATCTCAAACCAACGAAAATTTAAAACCATCCGAAAAGGCATTAATTCAATGCAGTTGGACAAATTTGGTGCGGCTTTTAAGTATTAGTTCAGGCTTTACTGGACTTATGACGTTAGCACAAACAGGATTTTATAGAATAGTCGCTTACACATCGACTATTATTAGTTCATACATCTTTTACACCACTCCTTAAAACTTTAATGAAAAAGTAACGGTCGGTACGATGCCAAATAAATATGTATAATAAGCTTTGTTAGAACTTGTTTGCCCAATTAAATTTATGGTTCCTAAATTGCCAATATCAGGCTTAACATAGAGGGCAAAAATATTTTCATGTCCATACAAATTATAAATACTAAAGAACCATTCTTTTTTGAGTTTTTGTTTTTCGTATTTTTTGCTTCTTAGCCTAAAAGCCACGTCTAACCTATGATAGGCAGGCAGTTCGTAATTATTTCGTCCGTCATAAACTACAAAAATGGCGTCGTCGAACCTAAAAGAACGCGTTGGGAAACTGATAAAACCACCCGAAGTTATTTTAAAAGTACTAGAAATTTCGCATCGGGTTGATAATTTATAAATGGCTACTATTGAAAGATTGTGCCGAATATCGTAACGCGGTGAAAACCAACGATTGCCATTCACGCCATCAATTTTATATTTGGTATCGCTATAGGTATAACTTATCCAACCACTCAATTTTTTACCCGTTTTTTCTAAAAACAGTTCTAAGCCATAACTACGACCAAT
>JACCDX010471454.1_pt1 | contig 26716 bp, 22 predicted proteins | sample 7449681 | NCBI WGS metagenome assembly JACCDX01 (sample SAMN15323450, study PRJNA562643) | freshwater metagenome | isolation source: river surface water | place: USA:Blue River Watershed | collected 2017-08-18
ATCCTTCTGGCTCTGCAACTAGGCGACGAAGTCGTGCATACGACTGTGCTTCAGAGTCGGCCATGTGATGAATGATCTGACGGGCAGACCAACCATTCTCATGCTTAGTATCTAGCTGATCCTTTTGAACACCACGAGCTAAATTAAGAAAGAACTGCGTGGATGCTTCGTAATTTGCGATGTAATCCTTAAGGGTCATGGGATTATTCTATTTAGAAGCTTCACTCGCTGCTAGTTGCCCGCAGGCGCCATCAATCTCGCGTCCCCGGGTATCTCGAACCGTGACCGGCACACCATATGACTCAAGGATTCGAACAAACTCAGCTTCATCCTCCCGACGTGATGCGGTCCACTTTGAGCCAGGAGTTGGGTTGAGGGGAATGAGATTGACGTGAGCGTTTCTAGATTTTAGAAGTCTTCCCAAGAGGTCGGCTCTCCAAGATTGGTCGTTGATGTCGCGAATGAGTGCGTACTCGATGGAGTAGCGACGTCCTGTTTTCTTCTCATACGCATCGGCCGCCGCGAGTACTTCTCTGATCTTAAATCGTGAGTTGATTGGTACGAGCGAGTCGCGCAGTTCATCATCCGGTGTGTGGAGTGAGACGGCGAGCGTGCAGTTAATGCCCTCATCCATGAGTTTTTCAATCCCGTTGACCAAACCAACAGTTGAAACAGTTACCGAACGCGCCGAGATTCCTAGACCATCAGGGTTTGGCAGAGTGATGTTCTTCAGTGTTTGAACAACAGCGTTGTAGTTAGCTAGGGGTTCGCCCATCCCCATAAATACAATATTGGAGAGCCTTACCGCTCCCCCAGGCATCTCTCCATCTGAGCAGATGCGAGCAGCTGCGACAATTTGTTCAGTGATTTCGCCTGCGGTTAGGTTTCGGGTTAATCCGCTTTGACCAGTTGCACAGAAGGGGCAGTTCATGCCGCACCCTGCTTGAGATGAGATACATACCGTTGCGCGATCTGGATAGAGCATCAATACAGACTCTACGAGAACGCCATCATGTAACTTCCAAAGATCTTTGCGTGTAGTCCCGCTATCTGTTGTACGGGTGGTAACAAGTTCAATCAACTTCGGTGTGAACTTCTCGGCAATACTTTGTCTTAGATCGGCTGGGATATCTGTCCACTCATCAGGGTTATCAGAAAGATGGGTGAAGTAGTGGGTAGCTACCTGGTTTGCACGAAAGGCTGGCAAGCCCATCTCTTTAACGAGCTCTCTTCGACCCTCTGGTGTTAAGTCAGCTAAGTGTTTTGGCGCTTTCTTCTTTTGAACCGGTTCATCAAAGACCAGTTTTATCTCAGTCATAGGTAACGCTTTACGAGCTCAAGTGCAAGCCAAAGAGCTGGAGCTGAAAGCAAAACCGAGTCCAAGCGATCGAGCATTCCGCCATGTCCTGGAAGAAGTGAGCCCATATCCTTTAATGACATGTCGCGCTTGAGAGCGCTTTCAATCAAATCTCCCGTAACTGCGGTTACGTTGATCATTAATCCAGCAACGATTCCATACCACCAGGTTGTATCAAGGATGTAGTTAAAGGAGAGCGCTCCACCGATTGCTGTAAAGATTACTGATCCGGCCAAGCCCTCCCAAGATTTCTTCGGACTAATCTTCGGTGCGAGGGTGTGTTTTCCAAAGAGAACCCCGACAAGGTAACCAAATGTGTCGTTACAACCAACAAGGACGATAAATGTCATTACCCGTTCAAATCCATCGAAAGGCCGCGCAAGAAGAATAAGAAAGCCTGCCATAAATGGAAGGTAGATAAGTGAGAGCGTTGTGGCTGTTGCGCTGGCGACAAAACCCTCTGACCCACGACGAAGTAGGGAGATAAGAAGAACTGTAAATGCGATGGCTGCAGAGATTGCTAAGCCGTTGATTCCGCCAAACCACGCTGAAGCAGATAAAACACCCGATGCAACAGCTAACTCACGACCAGAAACATAAACATTAGATGCACCAAAAGCTCTTGCTAACTCACGAATTCCAAGGGATGCGGCGATGGCGACAATTGCTGCAAAGACTGAGCGTTGATAAGCAAGTGAGAACCAGCAGATAGCGATGATCGTAAGTCCCACTGCAATAGAGGGAAGGAGCTTTCTGCCCGCGCGCTTATTGAGGGCTTCGTTAAAGGCAGATAAGTCAGACAAGGTAAGTTTTGAACCCCTTAAACCTCGAGGAGTTCAGCCTCCTTGTGCTTGAGAAGTTCATCGATCTTTGCAACGTGATCGGATGTAATCTTTTCTAACTCTTTTTCTCCACGTGCTAAATCATCTTTTCCAATATCGCCATCTTTTTCTAACTTCTCCATAAGCTCTTTTGCAGCGCGGCGGATATTGCGCATAGAGATCTTGGAGTCTTCAGCCTTTGTCTTTGCGACCTTGATGTAATCCTTGCGGCGCTCCTCTGACAACTGTGGAAGGGCAACACGGATAACAACGCCATCATTTCCTGGATTAACCCCAAGATCTGACTCGCGGATAGCTTTTTCAATAGATGCCATTGCACCTTTATCAAAGGGAGAGACGATAGCCATACGAGCCTCAGGGATTTGAATTGAGGCAAGCTGTGAAAGTGCGGTGTAGGTACCGTAGTAATCGACCATAATCTTGTTAAAGAGTGCTGGGTGTGCGCGGCCGGTGCGAATCGTTGCGAAGTCATCCTTGGCGACCTCAACAGCCTTGTTCATCTTTGTTTCGGCGTCTTTAAGTGCGCCAGCGATATCTGCCATGGTGGATAGCTCCTTAAGCTACTAGCGTTCCAATTTTTTCTCCGCGGACCGCGCGGCCGATATTTCCATTAGCCATTAAATCAAAGACGACGATAGGTAGTTTGTTTTCACGGCAAAGACTAAAAGCTGCGGCATCTGCAACCGCAAGTGACTTTGAGAGAACATCGTCGTATGAAATCTGATCAAACTTAGTTGCTGTTGAATCCTTCTTTGGATCAGCACTATAAACACCATCAACACCGCTCTTTGCAAGTAGAAGCGCCTCTGACCCGATCTCTAGTGCGCGCTGGGCTGCAACGGTATCTGTTGTGAAGAACGGCATTCCTGCGCCTGCGCCAAAAATAACTACGCGACCCTTTTCAAGGTGGCGAATTGCACGGCGTGGAATATAAGGCTCAGCAACCTGACCCATGGTGATCGCTGTCTGGACGCGAGTATCAACGCCCTCTTTTTCTAAGAAGTCTTGAAGTGCTAAACAGTTCATGACTGTTCCGAGCATTCCCATGTAGTCGGCGCGAGCACGATCCATACCTACCTGCTGAAGCTCTGCCCCACGGAAGTAGTTACCGCCACCAACGACGATAGCAATCTGCACGCCGCTCTTAACGACATCTTTAATCTGCTTTGCAACATCGCGCATAACGTTGATATCTACGCCGATGCCCTTTTCTCCCCCGAAAACTTCGCCGGAAAGCTTAAGGAGCACTCGCTTATAAGTTCCTCTTGAACCTGGCATTGAGTGCTCCCTTCGCTCTACGAGTTAATTACTGACCAACGCGGAAGCGGTGGAAAGCTTTTACAGCTGTGTTAGCTTCATCGAGAATCTGCTTCACAGTCTTCTTTGCATCCTTTGCGAAAGCCTGCTCGATCAAGGAGACCTCCTTAACAAAACCGGTTACGCGACCTTCAACAATCTTAGCGAGGGCAGCCTCAGGCTTACCTTCTTCGCGGGCTGTTTCTTCGGCGATACGGCGCTCGTTCTCAATGAGGTCCGCAGGGACATCATCACGGTGAACGAACTTAGGGGCAAAGGCTGCGATGTGCTGTGCAACATCCTTACCAACCTCAACGGCCTCTTTAGCAAGAGAGACGAGAACTCCGACCTGTGGTGGAAGATCTGGGCTTGTTTTGTGAAGGTAAAGACCAACAGGTCCCTCAACAACCGCAACGTTGCGAACCTCAATCTTTTCGCCCATTGTTGCGTTACCTTCATCGATAACCTCTTGAACAGTTTTTCCTGTAGCCATCTTTGATGCAAGAAAGGCTGCAACATCTGCTGACTTAGAGGTAAGAAGGTGGTCAACGAGTTCGTCACCGAGTGCAATAAAGCGCTCACCCTTTGCAACGAAGTCCGTCTCGCAGTTGAGCTCTAGCATTACGCCGAGATCTCCCTGCACCTTTGCAACAACAAGACCGTTTGAAGTCAGACGGCCTTCGCGCTTTGTGACTCCCTTGAGTCCCTTTACGCGAATAATGTCTATCGCCTTGTCGTAATCACCATCTGCCTCATCGAGAGCTTTTTTGCAATCGAGCATTCCTGCTGCGGTTGCTTCGCGAAGACGCTTTACATCATCTGCTGAATAGTTAGCCAATTTAATTACGCCTCCGGTGTTGTTGCAGCTGGTGCAGCGGTATCAAGAATTTCCTTCTCCCAATCAGCAAGTGGTTCACCTGCTGCAACCTCTGCAGTTGCTGCAGGAGCTGCTGGTGCAGCCGCAGAGCGAGCCTTAAGGCCTTCTGCAATTGCATCTGTAATAACGCGAGTCAAGAGACCGATTGAACGGATCGCATCGTCGTTACCTGGAATCTTGAAATCAACCTCATCTGGATCGCAGTTTGTATCAAGGATTGCGATAACTGGAATACCGAGCTTCTTAGCTTCGGCAACTGCGAGGTGCTCCTTCTTGGTATCGACAACCCAAATCGCTGAAGGCAACTTAGTCATATGACGAATACCGTCGAGGTTCTTAAATAGCTTTTCGCGCTCACGGCGAAGGACAAGAAGCTCCTTCTTAGTAAGCAAAAGATCGTTTGATGTCTCAAGAGCTTCGAGCTCCTTGAGGCGCTGAATGCGCTTATAAACAGTTGGGAAGTTAGTAAGCATTCCGCCAAGCCAGCGCTCTGTCACTGTTGGCATACCAACGCGTGCAGCCTGCTGAATGATTGGCTCGTGTGCCTGCTTCTTCGTTCCAACGAATAGAACGTGTCCACCCTTAGCAACAACATCCTTAACAAACTCATAAGCTGAGTCGATAAGAGCTAGTGATTGCTGGATGTCGATGATGTAGATGCCATTGCGCTCTGTGAAGATAAAGCGCTTCATCTTTGGATTCCAACGACGAGTCTGATGTCCGAAGTGGACTCCGCTGTCGAGGAGTTCTCGCATTGTTACAACTGCCATGACGGCATACTCCTTTTTGGGTTTGGCTACGCAAGCGCAGTTAACCCGATCGGTTATGTCAGAACGATTTGAACTGACCGTCGCACCTACAACGCCGACTTAAATTTCTTTAAGACCGAAGTGGCTTCTCTTCCGCGTAAAACGTTTCAGAGATAAGTGCTGAGATGTCACGCCCCCGAAGGTTTGTGCAGACCAAATCCTACCTGTCTGGATGGGGTGCAAAATCCCAGGGTTAAGCGCGAGGATGGGCTTGCTTGAAGGCTTTTTGCAGCCGCTCAGTAGTGACGTGGGTATAGATCTGAGTGGTAGCAAGGGATGCGTGTCCCAAGATTTCCTGGACGGTTCGAAGATCTGCTCCACCCTCAAGCAGGTGGGTTGCAGCTGAGTGACGCAGTGCATGCGGTCCCATTCGCTCAACACCATCAAGTGCGGCAAGTGCTTCATATACAACTGTGCGAACGGCACGTTGATCGATTCTCTTTCCACGTCTTCCAAGGAATACGGCTCTATCTGACTTGTCGGTGAGTAGGTTTTCGCGACCATCCTTAAGCCACGCTTCGAGCGCGCGCATTGCGGGCGCGCCTAACGGAATTGTTCGCTCTTTATCGCCCTTACCTAATACGCGAATAGTTTGTCTCTCATAGTTCACATCATCTAGATCTAATCCACATAGTTCAGAGACTCGTGCGCCTGTTGCATAAAGAAGTTCAACCATTGCGCAGTCTCGAAGCGATTGTGGTGACCCCTCTTGCGATACCCGCGTAGCTAAAGAGTCCATTGCAGTGGTCGCCTCGGTTGTGTTTAAAACTCCAGGCAAGGTGCGGTGACCCTTAGGGGTTGCAAGGTTTTGGGCGATGTCTTTAGGCAGAAAGCCTTTCTTAGTTGCCCATTTCGTAAAAAGCCGAACAGAAACAGCGCGACGAGAAAGGGTTGTACGCGCTCCCCCTTTAACCTGAAGGTTTGCAAGCCATGAGCGAATATGAGAAATCTCTAGCTCTTTAAACTCGGCAACCTTGAGTCGATCCATGTGTTCAAATAAGGAGTCGAGATCGCCCATGTATGCGCGAACCGTATGAACAGATAATGAGCGCTCAGACTCTAGGTACTTTTCAAATGCATCGCGCACATCGGTATAACTGGCGCGGGTCATAACGCTAGGTTACTCGGGCTTGCGTCCTTGACGCAGGAGGCCGAAGGTAATTGCATCTTCAAGTGCCATGGCAGATGCTGCAATCACATTCTCATGAACGCCGACGGTACTCCACTCACCATTCTTATCCGAAGTTTCAACAAGTACACGGGTAACAGCTCCGGTACCTAAACGTCCTTCAAGGATGCGAACCTTGTAATCGGTAAGTTCTAGAACCTCAATCTCAGGGTAGAGCTGCTTTAAGCCTGTACGTAGCGCATTATCAAATGCGTTAACTGGGCCGTTTCCGCTACCGGCGCATGAGATTTGTTTTCCTTGTGCGGTAACAGTTACCTCAGCCTTTGTCACAATATTATTTGAAGCAGAGCGCTCGGTAGTCGTTGTCCAATGATCAATTGAGAAGAAGTTAGGGCGCTTTCCCTTTACCTCTTCGAGGAGGAGAAGCTCAAAGGATGCATCGGCTGCTTCAAAGGTAAAGCCACGTGACTCCATCTCTTTAACGCGATCAACGACACGTGAGGCAAGTGCACGATCTCCCTCTAAATCAACGCCGAGCTCCTGTGCTTTGAGTTCGATCGATGCGCGACCTGCCATATCTGAGATAAGCATGCGCATATCGTTTCCAACAGATGAAGGATCCTCATGCTGATAAAGAGCAGGGTCTACCTTAATTGCAGATGCGTGAAGACCAGCTTTGTGTGCAAAGGCTGATACACCAACGTATGGCTGACGTGCAGATGGTGCAACGTTTGTAACCTCGGCAACCGCATGTGAAATTCTAAATGATTCGCGCAAAGCGTTTGGAGGAAGCACTAACTGCTTCTTCTTTAACTCTAAGTTAGCGATAATGCTTACTAAGTCCGCATTACCCGTACGCTCACCGTATCCGTTGAGTGTTCCTTGAACATGTGTTGCACCTGCTGCAACAGCTGCCATGGAGTTTGCTACCGCGCAGCCGGTGTCGTTGTGGCAGTGAATTCCGAGTCGCGCTTTAGTAGCACCCAAAACATCATGAACAACGTCGGCGATTTCATCTGGCAGCATTCCACCATTGGTATCGCACAGCGCTGCAACATCTGCGCCGGCTTCCATTGCCACACGGATAACTTCGAGAGCGTATGAGCGGTTTGCACGGTATCCGTCGAAGAAATGCTCAGCATCTAGGAAAACTCGTTGTCCTTCAGCGCGAAGGTGGCTTACAGAGTCGCGAATCATCTCAAGATTTTCATCGAGTGAGGTTTTCAAAGCAAGATCTACGTGACGATCAAAAGCCTTTGCAACAAGGGTTACAGCTGGGGCGCCGGAATCGCGAAGTGCTGCAAGAAGAACATCATCTGCAGCCTTAACGTTTGGACGACGGGTAGCACCAAAGGCTACGAAGGTAGCGTTCTTAAGTTTGAGCTCCTTCTTAGCAAGGGCGAAGAACTCGGTGTCCTTTGGATTAGCTCCAGGCCAGCCGCCTTCAATAAAGCCAACACCTAAATCATCTAAGTGACGGGCGATAGTGAGTTTGTCGTGAACGGAGAGGTTTAACCCCTCTTGTTGAGCACCATCACGCAGAGTGGTGTCATATATATGGAATGCATCCGATACTGGCATCAGAGAACTCTCTTATTCCAGCCATGCTTATCTTCGATCTTTCCATGTTGAATTCCAAGAAGGTGGTTGCGAATCTCCATCGTGATTTTGCCTGGTTGTCCATCACCTGTTACCCACGTGCCCATCGCGCTCTTTGCCTGTCCTATTGGAGAAACAACAGCCGCTGTTCCGCATGCAAAGATCTCTGTGATTTCGCCGGATGCGATGCCATCGCGCCAATCATCAACCGAGAGCATTACCTCATCAGTCTTGTAACCAAGATCCTTTGCAACGGAGAGAATGGAGTCACGAGTAACACCCGGAAGGAGCGTGCCCGTTAACTTAGGAGTGATGACGGTGGCATCTTTTCCAGAACCCTTAACGAAGTAGAGGTTCATTCCGCCCATCTCTTCAACCCATTTGCGCTCTTTCGCATCGAGCCAGACAACTTGATCGCAGCCCTCTTTAGCGGCAGCTTTCTGTGCAACGAGTGAGGCTGCGTAGTTTCCACCACACTTTGCTTCGCCTGTTCCGCCTTGTGCTGCACGAACATACTCAGTTGAGATCCAGACGGATACAGGCTTTGATGGATCAAAGTAAGCACCCGCCGGTGTTGCAATCAACATATACGTTGCTTTATTTGTTGGGCGTACTCCTAATCCAACCTCTGTAGCAATCATGAATGGTCGAATGTAGAGAGACTCACCAACTTGATTTGGTACCCATCCCCCATCAATCTTTACAAACTCATTAACTGTCTCAAGGAAAAGCTCGATAGACATCTCAGGTAGTGCAAGACGCTTTGCAGAGTTAATAAAACGTTGCGCATTGGCTTCAGGGCGAAAGAGTGCGATTCCACCATCTGGTTGGCGGTACGCCTTCATGCCTTCAAAGATCTCTTGACCGTAGTGAAAGACCGCAGTTGCTGGATCTAAGGTAATTGGACCGTACGCCTTTATCTCAGGCTCAGCCCAACCCGTTTTTTCTTCCCACTCGCACACAACCATGTGATCTGTGTAGTACTTACCAAATCCACCTTCAGCAACTAGCGCGTTGCGCGTTGCTTCATCTTTAGCCTGTGGATTGAGTGAAATTTTCATGGTTATAGCAGCGCTAGAAGCGCATCTCCTACCTCTGAAGTGCTTCGCTTCTTATCTGCACGTGAAAGCAGGTCTGCGTTAACCGCAGCTTCGATTTCACGTGCTGCATCTGCATAGCCAAGGTGATCAAACATCATTGCAACAGACATCACAGTTGCAGTTGGATCTGCAAGGTTTTTGCCTGCAATATCTGGAGCAGAGCCATGAACAGGCTCGAACATCGATGGGAAAGCACCCGTTGGATTGATGTTTCCAGATGCGGCTAATCCGATACCGCCACAGATTGCAGCTGCGATATCTGTAATGATGTCTCCGAAAAGATTGTCAGTTACAACTACATCGAAGCGCTCTGGATTTGTCACAAAGAACATCGATGCAGCATCAACGTGTAGGTAATCAGTGGTTACCTCAGGGAACTCCTTGGCTACCTCGTTGAATGTGCGGGTCCATAATCCACCTGCACGTGTTAAAACGTTGTTCTTATGAACAAGTGTGAGCTTCTTACGGTCACGCTTTTGTGCGCGTGCAAATGCATCACGGATTACTCGCTCTGCGCCACGTCGAGTGTTAAGCGACTCCTCCGTTGCGATCTCTGAAGGGGTACCTTCAAAGAGTGAGCCACCAGCTCCAACGTAAGGACCTTCTGTGCCTTCACGTACAACGATGAAATCGATAGGTGCCTTTGTAGCTAGCGGGCCTGTAACTCCCGCACGCAAAACCGCTGGGCGCAGGTTGATGTAGTGATCAAAGGCAAAGCGAAGCTTAAGAAGTAGACCGCGCTCTAAAACACCACTTGGAACGGTTGGATCACCAACTGCGCCAAGAAGAATGACATCTGATTTTGCAATCTCTGACATAACAGAGTCTGGAAGTACCTCACCTGTTCGGTGCCAGTTGCCCGCACCTAAGTCGTACTCACTCTTTGCAAATGAGAGACCGTGCTTTGATGCAACCTTATCGAGGACGCGCAGACCCTGTGCAACGACCTCGGGTCCGATTCCATCGCCGGCGATAACAGCTAAGTTAATTGTCTTTGCCATTAGTACACCAAAGTAACTGAGCGAACGAGTTCTGCTCCAGACTCTTTTGCAACCTTTGCTGCGATATCTGCTCCTACTGAAGAGTCAACTGTAAGCGCCATGAGTGCTTCGCCTCCAGCGCTGTTGCGTGCAACCTGCATGCCAGCGATATTGATCTTCGACTGACCAAGAATGTTTCCTACGGCACCAACAACTCCTGGGCGATCTGCATAACGTAGAAATAGCATGTTATCTGTTGGCGGAAGGTCGAGATCAAATCCATCGATAGCGATGATCTTCTCAACTTTGCGGATTCCCATCAGGGTTCCATCAACGGTAATTGCTTTTCCGTTGCTTAGTGCACAGTGCAAAGAGATCATGCTGCGGTACTCAGGGCTTTCAGCTGATGTATCGACCGAGGATGTAACTCCGCGCTCGGCAGCAAGACCTGGAGCGTTAACGTAGGTAACCTCTTCAGCACCGGTGGCAACAAGTGCACCTTTGAGCGCGCTAACAGCCAAGATTGATGAGTCATGGACAGAAATATCTCCGCGAACATGGACATCCATGCTTACAGGTAGTTCTCCAGCTAACGCTGTTGCAATCTGTGCCATCTTTTCGACTAGTGGCAGTGATGGACGAATCTCTTCATCAACAGCGCCACCCTTAACGTTGACAGCGTCCGGTACGAGTTCTCCTGAAAGCGCTTTACGAACAGAGACTGCAACAGCAATTCCTGCACGCTCCTGTGCTTCATCCGTTGATGCTCCAAGGTGTGGAGTAGCAACAACCTGATCAAGTGTAAAGAGCGGTGAGTCAGTACAAGGCTCAGTTGAAAATACATCAAGTCCAGCACCGGCAACACGACCCTCTGTGATTGCATCATAAAGAGCTGCTTCATCGAGAACGCCACCACGTGCAGCGTTAATGATGCGCACAGCTGGCTTTACCTTCTTTAGCGCGTCAACACCGATGAGGTTTGCAGTCTCTTTTGTCTTTGGAAGGTGAATCGTAATGAAATCACTCTGAGCTAGAAGTTCATCAAGAGTTACCAGTGAAACACCTAATTGAGCCGCGCGTGCAGGTTGTAGGTATGGATCGTATGCAACGATGTTCATACCAAAGGCTTGCATGCGGTGCGCAACCAACTGACCGATACGACCAAATCCAACGATTCCAAGGGTCTTTTCAAAGAGCTCTGCGCCGGTGTACTTAGAACGCGCCCACTTACCGTTACGCAGTGCTGCGTGTGCTGGTGAGATAAAACGTGCAGATGCAAGGAGTAAGGAGATAGCAAGCTCTGCAGCTGAGACGATATTTGAAGTTGGTGCGTTAACTACCATAACTCCAGCTGTCGTAGCCGCAGGGATATCGACGTTATCTAAACCAACACCTGCGCGTGCAATGACCTTTAAGCCCTTTGCTGCGCCGATCGCCTCTGCATCCATCTTTGTTGCAGAGCGAATAAGGACCGCATCTACTCCCTTTGCAAGAGCAGCTAATAACTCATCACGGTTTGCACCGTCACAGTTACGTACCTCAAAGTCAGGTCCAAGCGCCTCTAGGGTTGCAGGACTTAACTCCTCAGCAATCAATACAACAGGTTTACCCACGCGCTGCGCTGCCTTCTTTGTAATCATCCTTATTTGATGACTTAATCCAAGTGAACATCTTGCGGAGTTCGCGACCAACAGTCTCGATTGGGTGAACCTCACCCTTTGCGCGAAGCGCCTTGAACTCAGGTGCCCCTGCCTCTTGATCATCGATAAAGCGCTTGGCAAACGCTCCGCTTTGAATATCAGCAAGAACGGCCTTCATGTTCTCCTTCACGCGTGGATCGATAACACGTGGACCTGAGACGTAATCACCAAACTCAGCTGTGTCAGATACTGACCAACGCTGTTTTGCGATTCCGCCTTCGTACATAAGGTCAACGATTAACTTGAGCTCGTGCAAGCACTCGAAGTAAGCAACCTCTGGCTGATATCCAGCTTCAGTTAAAGTCTCAAAGCCGTACATAACGAGCTGTGAAGCACCGCCACAAAGTACAGACTGCTCACCGAATAGATCTGTTTCTGTTTCCTCAGTAAATGTTGTAAGGATTCCACCTGCGCGAAGTCCACCGATTGCCTTTGCATAAGAAAGAGTTAAAGGCCATGCATTTCCAGTTGAGTCCTGCTCAACGGCAACGATTACTGGAACTCCACGACCTGCTGCGTACTCACGACGAACCAAGTGTCCTGGACCCTTTGGTGCAACCATGCATACATCTACATCTGCCTTTGGCTTGATGTACTGAAAGCGAATATTAAATCCGTGACCGAAAAAGAGTGCGTCCCCTGCCTTGAGGTTTGGCTCGATTGACTCAGTGTAGATATGACGTTGCACGTGATCTGGCGCAAGGATCATGATGACAGTTGCTTCCTTAACAGCCTCTGCAACAGTTACGACGCGAAGACCCTCTGCCTCTGCTTTTGCACGTGATGCTGAACCCTCTTTAAGACCAACTCGAACGTCAACACCAGAGTCGCGCAGGTTAAGTGCGTGCGCATGACCTTGAGAGCCGTAACCGATGATCGCGACCTTGCGACCTTGGATGATTGATAGATCTGCATCCTCTTCGTGATACATCGTTGCCACGGTAGTTCTCCTCTTTAGTAGTTTCTTTTAGTTTAGGTCTGGTTTAGTTCTGGTAGTCGGCCTGCCCGCCATCATCGGCGGTAGGAATGCTTTGCGGGCTAAGGGTACGGTCTGAGAGAGCTGTGCTGCCACGCTCAAGTGCGACTAAGCCCGATTGAACGAGTTCAATAACGCCAAATTTCTCAAGCGCTTTGAGTAAATCCTCTAACTTCGATGGCTCCCCTGTCGCCTCTACTGTGACCGAGGTCCCATCTTGGTCAACGATTTTGGCCTCATAGGTTTCGACCACTGCGTCAACATCGAAACGGTTCTTATCCGTTGCCGAAATCTTCACAAGGAGGAGTTCGCTTTGAATTGAATCCTCGCTCGTTAGCTCAGCGATATGGATAACGTTGATTAACTTATCGAGCTGGCGAATGACCTGCTCGAGTGCGTGCTTCTGCACATCGATTACAAGGGTTATTCGTGAGATTGCAGAGTTCTCGGTTGGTCCTACAGCCAGAGATTCGATGTTGTAGGCACGACGTGAGAAAAGGCCTGCAACACGTGCAAGTACGCCAGGTGAGTTTTCGACGAGAACTGCGAGTGTGTGTTTACTCATTAGAGCTCCTGTGAATCCCAGTCAGGCGCGGTTTGACGCGCGATTTGAATGTCATCATTTGATGCGCCAGCTGCAACCATCGGCCACACCATCGCATCACGGTGAACACGGAAGTCGACAACTACCGGCTGATCGTTAATGGACATCGCTTTCTCGATTGTCTTATCAACATCCTCTGGTCGATCACATGAGAGACCAACACAACCCATCGCCTCTGCAAGCATTGGGAAGTTTGGAACACGCTTGGATTCGAGGTTGGTGTTTGAGTATCGGCTTTCGTAGAAAAGCGTCTGCCATTGGCGAACCATGCCAAGGCTTTCATTGTTAATGATTGCAACCTTGATAGGAATATTGTTGAGCGCACATGTTGTGAGCTCCTGATTAGTCATCTGGAAACAACCATCACCATCGATTGCCCACACAGTTGTATCTGGAGCGGCAACCTTTGCGCCCATCGCTGCAGGTACTGCGTAACCCATTGTTCCGAGTCCGCCAGAGTTGAGCCAGGTGCGTGGTTTCTCATAGCTGACGAACTGTGAAGCCCACATCTGATGCTGACCAACGCCTGCAACGTAGATAGTGTCTGGATCAGAGATCTTTCCGATACGTTGAATCACAGATTGCGGAGATACTGCACCATCAGGCGGATTGTCGAATCCAAGTGGGTACTTATCGCGAAGTGAGTTCATCTGACGAAGCCAAGGTGTTAAATCAGGACGGTTCTTAGCAAGTGCTTTTGTAAGCGCAGGTATCAACGCCTTTATGGTTACCTTGAGATCGCCGATAATGGGTACATCGGCAAAACGATTTTTACTTATCTCTGCAGGATCAATATCTGCATGGATGATCTTTGCATTCTGCGCAAAGGTTGAAAGCTTTCCAGTTACGCGATCATCAAAGCGAGCACCCAAAGTGATAAGTAGATCAGCCTTCTGAAGGGATGTAACCGCTGCCACGGTGCCATGCATTCCTGGCATTCCAAGGTGCAACGGATGCGAGCCCGGGAAGGAGCCAAGTGCCATCAATGTTGTCACAACAGGTGCGCCAAGTAACTCTGCAAGTTCAAGGAGTTCGCGATGAGCGTTTGCCTTTATTACACCGCCACCAACGTAGAAGACAGGCTTTGATGATTGAGCAATGAGCGCTGCTGCATCCTCGATAGCTTGATTGGTTGGAGCATTTTGTGGGTTGTAGCCAGCTAGTGAGATCGATGAAGGGAAGTCAAAGGTGGTTTGTGCCTGTAGCGCATCTTTAGATACATCTACAAGGACTGGACCAGGACGACCCGATGTTGCAATATAAAAAGCCTCCGCTATGGCGCGAGGAATGTCATTTGGATTTGTAACAAGGAAGTTGTGCTTAGTAAATGGCATCGTTATTCCACGGATGTCAGCTTCCTGGAAAGCATCCGTTCCGATAGCCGCCGATGGAACTTGGCCTGTGATTGCAACGAGTGGAACAGAGTCCATAGCTGCATCTGCCAATGGGGTAACTAAGTTGGTTGCACCTGGACCTGACGTTGCAATGCAAACTCCAGCTCGGCCAGTGACCTGGGCGTATCCGGTTGCAGCATGGCCTGCACCCTGTTCATGTCGAACCAAGATATGGCGAAGCTTTGAATCAAAGAGTGGGTCGTAGAGAGGAAGGACTGCGCCTCCGGGAATACCAAATGCAACTTCTACGCCAGATGCTTCTAAAGATTTGACGAGTGCACTTGCCCCGCTCATCGACGTACCGTTATCTGTTGCCATTTATCTACTCCCTTCCTTATTAGTCCTTATTAGTTCTTCTTGGTCTTTCTCGTTCACGTTTTGCTAATTAAAGTAAAAAACCCTCAGTGATGACTGAGGGCGCGAGATCGAAGTTCGATCGTCGCGCTAGGAAATCACCACCACTAGGGTTGAGTTCGATTGCATGGCCTTATTGTTATATATGAGCTGCAATTGGTCAATACTTTGAGACGAGCATCTCAAATAGTGGCCACTTAATCGCAGACAGCGCCCTTTGAGGCTGAGCCAACTAGCTTTGAATACTTATGAAGAACGCCTCGTGTGTACTTATGGGAGAGGGGCTTCCAGCCGACCTTGCGCTTATCGAGCTCTGCCGCATCGACCAATAAATCCAAGGTGCGGTTGGTGATATCAATTTTTACGCGATCGCCATCCTTTATAAATGCGATCGGTCCACCATCCACAGCTTCTGGAGATACGTGACCAACGCATAAACCAGTTGATCCGCCAGAGAAGCGACCATCTGTAAGAAGAAGTGTTGACTTTCCTAAACCCGCACCTTTTATTGCACCGGTAATCATGAGCATCTCGCGCATTCCCGGTCCACCCTTTGGACCTTCATAGCGAATAACAACTACATCCCCGGCTTGGATAGTTCCATTTTCAAGTGCATCCATCGCTGCCTGTTCGCGCTCAAATACTCTGGCTGGACCTTCAAAGGATTCGATTCCGATACCTGCTGTCTTACAGACGGCGCCTTCTGGTGCAAGAGATCCGGCAAGAATAGAGATTCCAATATCAGTTGATAGTGGCGCAGATGACGAGTGGAGAACATCTCCATCTGCAATAGGTGGATTGATGTCAGCTAAGTTCTCAGCCATTGTCTTTCCGGTAACTGTAAGAGTGTCACCGTGCAGGTAACCAGCATCTAGCAAAATCTTTAGAACTACTGGGATTCCGCCGACTCGATCAACATCGCTCATGACGTACTTGCCAAAGGGCTTTAGGTCGCCGAGTAATGGAACCTTTGAGCCAATACGGTGGAAATCATCAAGTGTGAGATCGACATCTGCTTCATGAGCTATCGCAAGCAGGTGCAGCACTGCGTTGGTCGATCCACCGAGTGCCATTAAAACTGTAATTGCGTTTTCAAACGCCTTCTTAGTAAGAATCTGACGGGTTGTGATACCAAGACGAATTAAGTTAACGACCGCTTCTCCCGACTTAATTGCAAATGCATCGCGTCGGCGATCAACGGCAGGAGGTGCAGCTGATCCTGGCAGAGAGAGTCCTAGCGCTTCACCAATGGCGGCCATCGTGTTTGCTGTGTACATGCCACCACATGCGCCTTCACCTGGACAGATTGCTCGTTCAATTTCATCTACGCGCTCTTTTGTAATCAAGCCACGGGCGCATGCACCAACAGCCTCAAAGGCATCGATAATAGTTACATCTTTCCCATCAACCTGACCTGGCAAGGTTGAGCCTGCATATACAAAAACACTTGCAACATCTAAACGTGCTGCAGCCATCATCATTCCTGGAAGAGATTTATCGCAGCCAGCAAAGGTCACCATTCCATCAAAGCGCTCAGCGTTCATTACCGTTTCAACAGAGTCTGCGATCACCTCTCGTGAAACTAAAGAGAAGTGCATGCCCTCATGGCCCATTGAGATTCCATCGGAGACAGAGATTGTGCCAAACTGCATTGGGAATCCACCTGCAGCAAAGACGCCCTCTTTAGAAGCCTTAGCTAAGCGATCAAGTGACATATTGCATGGAGTAATTTCATTCCACGATGAAGCGATACCTATCTGTGGTTTAACCCAGTCTTCATCACCCATTCCAACAGCGCGCAGCATTCCGCGAGCAGGTGCGCGTTCAAGTCCATCTGTTACGACACCAGAACGTGGCTTCATCTGCGACATGGGGGTAAGTCTAATAGACTGCGCTAATTCCAACCAATCCACACATGATGGCGACAAAGAGCTATCAAAAGGGAGTTTCTTGTGCCAAATAAGCCAATAGTCGAAGGTCTCGATCCAACGAGATGGAGAACGCTTTTTGTCGTCGCGATCTCACAGCTCATGATTGTTCTCGATAGCTCTATTATGAATATCGCTATTCCAAGCGCAAAGGTAGAGCTTGGAATCTCCGATGCGAATCAGCAATGGGTTATCACCGCGTACACACTTGCCTTTGGTTCACTCCTCTTGCTCGGTGGGCGAATCGGTGACTTCATGGGTCGCAAGAAGATTTTTATCATCGGTCTTATTGGATTCGCAGCTGCATCAGCTCTCGGCGGAATCGCTTCTAATCAAGGGTTGCTCTTTGCATCAAGAGCCTTACAAGGCGTATTTGGAGCTCTCCTTGCACCTGCTGCTCTAGCGATTATCTCTGTAACCTTTACCGTTCCTAAAGAGCGCGCTAAAGCTTTCGGTGTGATCGGTGCGATCTCAGGTGGCGGCGCAGCTATTGGATTAATTCTCGGTGGAACACTGACTGAGTACTTCTCATGGCGCTGGTGCTTAGGTGTAAATACACCGATCGCAATCGTTGCAGCTCTACTTGCTCTGGCCTACGTCCGTGAGTCCCGTGCAGATGGTGACCGTCACTACGACATTCCAGGTGTTATCACAGCTACTGCCGGTCTGTTTTCACTTACTTATGGATTCAATGAAGCGGCAATAAAGGGGTGGTCATCAAATACGACTATCTCATTCCTAGTTGCGGCAGTAGTTCTCTTGGTGATCTTCGTAGTCATCGAGAAGAAGGTTGCAAATCCATTGATGCCACTTCGTGTTGTCACAGAGCGTAACCGCGCAGGTTCATACCTTGGATCACTTGTTGTCGGCGCAGGGCTCTTCTCAATGTTCCTATTCCTTGGTCTATACCTTCAGGTTATTCTCGGTTACAGTCCTTTGAAATCTGGTTTTGCATTCCTACCCTTTACCGGTGGAATCATCATCTTCGCCGGAATTGCATCCCAATTACTACCAAAGTTTGGTCCGAAGCCACTGATGGTTCCTGGTTTGTTGGCTGCAGCTGGAGGGCTGCTATTCCTAACTCGCATCACACCAGAGACTTCGTATACAACTCACGTGCTACCGGCTTTGTTCATAATTTCTAGCGGTATGGCGCTTGTGTTTATCCCACTTACATCTACATCACTTCATGCCGTCTCATCGCATGACACAGGGGTAGCCAGTGCGATGCTAAATACAAGTCAGCAGATCGGTGGATCACTCGGAACAGCTCTGCTTAATACAGTTGCTGCAACGGCAGCAACAACATTTGCTACCGCCAATACCCAACTCGGAGAAATGGTTCAACCCTTTGCGTTGACCCATGGATTTACGGTGGCCTTTAAGTTCAGCGCAGGTCTCTTGGTAGTTGGTGCGATCGTGCTCTTCTTCTTCATCAACATTGGGAAAGACTCTCTCGTTGAAACAGAGGGTGCTGGACTGCATTAATCTCTAGCTGGATTAAGCCTCAGTTTGACCTAAGTGGCCAAGTAGAAGCTCGCGAACCTTCGCAGCATCTGCTTGGCCTTTAGTGTCTTTCATAACCGCGCCAATTAATGCACCCGCAGCTGGAAGGTGGCCGTTTCGAACCTTTTGCGCTGTCTCCGGCTGTGCAGCACAAGCACGTTCAATCGCAGCGATGAGTTCTCCATCATTATTAACAACCTTAATTCCACGCTTTGATACAACCTCTGCTGCTGTGCCCTCTCCCCCAATAATTCCTTCAATTACCTGGCGAGCAAGTTTGTCAGTGAGCTCTCCCGATGCAATCAGCGATACAACATCAGCGACATCACCAGGTTTAATTGGTAGATCTGTAATTGCAACCTCTTTCTCATTTGCAATACGTGATATTTCGCCAAGCCACCATGTACGAGCCTTTGTTGGATCAGAGCCAAGAAGAACCGTAGCTTCAACGATATCGAGAACATCGGCGTTAATCATCGCCTCCATCTCCTTATCTGGAACCGCCCATTCATCCTTCAAACGTTTGCGACGAATAGATGGGCGCTCAGGAAGCGTTGTGCGAAGCTTTTCAATCCACCCTGCATCAGGTGCTACGGGAATCAAATCAGGCTCTGGGAAGTAGCGGTAATCCTCTGCCTGCTCCTTTGAACGACCAGAGCGTGTAAGTCCTGTGTCCTCTTGGAAGTGACGGGTTTCCTGCTTTACCTTTTTTCCATCGTTGAGAAGCTCTGCATGACGGATCATCTCTCCGCGAACAGCACGCTCCACCGAACGAAGTGAGTTCACATTCTTTGTCTCAGATCGAGTGCCAAGGATTCCTGAACCGTTAGGAGAGAGTGAGACGTTTGCATCGCAGCGCAATGAGCCCTGCTCCATCTTCACATCTGAAACACCAAGGCCTCGAAGAATGTCTCGTAGCTCTGCGACGTATGCGCGTGCGACTTCTGGTGCGTACTTTCCAGTGTTGGGAACCATTTTGGTAACGATCTCTACCAATGGAATACCAGCGCGGTTGTAATCAAGGAGTGAGTACTCAGCGCCATGAATACGTCCTGTTGCGCCACCTACGTGAAGAGACTTACCCGTGTCCTCTTCCATATGTACACGCTCAATCTCAACGCGAAACTGCTTGGGGCCTTCATCGGTATCAATCTCAACATCGACGTATCCATCGACACAGATTGGTTCGTCGTACTGTGAGATTTGAAAGTTCTTGGGCATATCTGGGTAGAAGTAGTTCTTACGGGCAAAACGACTAAAGGGTGCGATAGAACAGTTCAGTGCAAGACCTATCTTGATTGTTGACTCAATCGCCTTCTCGTTGACAACTGGAAGCGCACCAGGCAAAGCCAAGCAAACTGGACAGGTCTGTGTATTTGGCTCTGCGCCAAATGTTGTTGCACATGAGCAGAACATCTTTGAGTTTGTATTGAGCTCAACATGCACCTCAAGGCCAAGTGTTGGCTCGTACTTGGCGATCACATCTTCATAGGTAAGTGCCATTTATGCCACACCCCCTAATGATGGAGCTTTAGAAAGTATTGGTGCGCCCCACTTGGAAAGTAAGGAGGCTTCAAGGGCTGCACCTGCTAGATACAGACGTTGATCCTGCATAGCTGGGGCCATAATTTGGAAACCAACGGGCAGCCCATCCTCATCGGCTAGTCCGGCAGGCAGTGACATTCCGCAGATACCTGCAAGGTTTACTGGGATTGTTGCAACATCTGCCAAGTACATCGCCATCGGATCATCAACCTTTTCGCCGATCTTAAAGGCTGTTGTTGGAGCTGTAGGTGATACGAGAACATCAGCCTGAGAGAAAGCCTTTGCATAATCTTGAATAATTAAGGTACGAATCTTCTGAGCGCTACCGTAATACGCATCGTAGTAACCGGATGAAAGTGCATAGGTTCCAAGAATGATGCGGCGCTTTACTTCGCGACCAAAACCGGCATCGCGGGTTATATTCATAACCGCTTCAGCCGAAGCTCCATCTACATCTCCAACACGTAATCCATATCTCATGGCATCAAAGCGAGCTAAGTTAGATGATGCTTCAGATGGAGCGATTAAGTAGTAAGCAGCTAGCGCATACTCAAAGCTTGGGCAATCAACCTCAACGATTTCGGCGCCAAGTGATGCAAGAGCCTCAAGAGAATCAGTAAATCGAGTTTGCACACCCTTCTGGTAACCCTTACCCTGAAGTTGTTTGATAACACCTATCTTCATACCCTTAACATCACCGCTCTTAGCGGCGGCAACTACCGCAGGAACCTGCGCGTTAATACTTGTTGCATCATGCGCATCATGTCCTGCAATAGTTTCGTGAAGCATCGCTGTATCTAGAACTGTACGACCAAAAGGTCCCGCTTGATCTAGGCTCGATGAGTAAGCAATTAATCCATAACGCGAGACCGCACCGTAAGTTGGGCGAACACCAACGATTCCGGTTAACGCTGCTGGTTGGCGAATGGATCCACCTGTATCTGAACCGATTGCAAGAGGTGCCTCAAAGGCGCTCACCGCTGCTGCTGATCCACCCGATGAACCACCGGGTGTTCTAGATAAATCCCAAGGGTTAAATGTTGGACCGTAGCCACTGTTTTCGGTAGATGAGCCCATTGCGAACTCATCCATATTTGTTTTACCAAGAATGACAACACCGGCTTCTTTTAACTTTGCGACAACGGTTGAGTCGTAAGGTGGCTTCCATCCCTGCAAGATCTTTGAACCAGCCGTTGTTGGTACTCCCTTTTGTGCAAGAACATCTTTAAGTGCAAGAGGTACGCCGGCAAGAGGTGCAAGCTTTTCACCCTTTGCACGTTTTGCATCAACCGCTCTGGCCTGCTCTAAAGCCCCATCGTTATCAACGTGAAGAAAGGCTTTCACCTTTGAGTCAACCGCTGAGATTTGTGCCAAGTGCGCCTGCGTTAACTCAACTGATGATGCCTCACCTTTTGCAAGTGCCTGCGCCATCTGCGAAGCAGTTTGTTTAATCATTCGGCTTCACCAAGAATCTGTGGAACTCTAAAACGTTGATCCTCTTGAGCGGGAGCACCAGAGAGTGCATCCTCTGGAGAAAGACTTGGAAAAACAACATCTGGGCGGGTGATGTTCTCTAACGGCTGCGGATGGGACGTTGGTTTGACTCCATCGAGCTTGACCTCTTGTACGCGGGCAACAGCGTCGAGAATTACACCAAACTGTGATGAGAGTTCAATTAACTCATCCTCAGTCATCTCAATTCGAGCAAGACCGGCCAATTTGGCAACATCATCACGTGAAAGGCTGCTCATAGGTGTGGAGTCTAATTACTAATGCAGTTAGTTGCGAATTTGCCCGTTGCCGGTGACTATCCACGTGGTGGTCGTCATCGCCTCAAGACCCATTGGACCGCGTGCATGGAGCTTTTGATTAGAGATTCCAATCTCGGCCCCAAAGCCCATCTGCTCTCCATCGGTAAACCTCGTAGAGGTATTGACCATAACCGCAGCACAGTCAGAGAGCGCAATAAATCGATCAATACTTGATTGATCTTCAGAAACGATTGCCTCCGTGTGGTTGGTACCGTACTTGGCGATGTGATCACTTGCAGCATCGACTGAGTCGACGACCGCTACGTTCATCTCAAGCACTCCGTACTCGGTGCACCAGTTATCTTCTGTAGCTAATGTTGATGCGATCTTGAAGGTATCTGCAATCTTTTGAGAGGTTGCATCGCAATGAAGAATTACACCTGCATCACTTAACGCTTTAAGCGCCATTGGTAAGAAGGTTGCGGCGATTGATCTGTGAACTAGAAGAGTTTCAGCGGCGTTGCACACACTTGGCCTATGAGTCTTTGAGTTAATAAGAATTGGTAGCGCTTTTTCAATATCGGCAGACTCATCGACAAATACGTGGCAAACCCCAGCACCGGTTTCAATAGTCGGCACAGTTGACTCATCTACAACCATGCGGATTAGAGCGGCACTGCCCCGTGGAATTACAAGGTCAACTTTGCCGCGGGCGTTAAGTAGCGCCTTAACCGTTGCGCGATCATCGGATGGTACGAGTTGCAGCACATCAGGAGAGATTTTGGTTGTTGCCAAGGCATCTCGCATGACATTGACCAATACTTGATTACTTGCCGCTGCAGATGATGAGCCGCGCAAAAGGGCGGCGTTACCTGACATTAACAAAATAACTGCCGCATCTACTGTCACATTAGGTCTAGCCTCATAAACCATTCCAATGACACCAAAGGGGACTGATTTCTGAAGAAGATGTAAACCATTTGGAAGTGTGGACTCGCGCAACGTATGTCCAAGTGGATCCTCTAAATCGGCGACAAGACGTGCACCGTTAGCTATTCCCTTTACTCGCTCAGGGGTTAACAAGAGGCGATCGACGGTCTGTGGATGCATCGCATCAGCCTTTGCTCGCTCAATATCTTTGGCGTTTGCGGCCACAATCTCTGCACTTCTCTTATCAATCTCATCTGCGATGGCTAGGAGTGCGGCTTTCCTTTGCGCCCCAGTGGATGATGAAAGTGTTCGCGCAGCGGCGCGGGCTTTGAGTGCTAACTCTGAAACTATCGCCACTGCATCCATGCCCAGAAGTCTATCTAGGGATACCCTACCGAGGTGCATACATTTAAAAAGGTCCTGCGTAATACGGCAATTGTTCTCATTGTTTTTTATCTAGCGCTCTTTGGCTTAACAAAGGCGATTCGTTATCCAGAACCGATTGCGGCGATAAAGCTGGGACTAGCTCCGGCCTCAAAGACCCCGGATCTCATGCCCTTCCATACTATTGAAGCTTCAAATCCGATCGCCTGGATAAATGGTGAGCCAGAATCCATTGAGCAAGTTACCTGGGATGGCAAGCAGATCTCCTTCGATGAGTTTATGGAGATCACAGATACAAACGCGTTCCTTGTAGTTCGAGATGGAAAAATTACATACGAAAAGTATCTCAACGGAAAGAGTGCAGAAACTATTCTTCCCTCTTACTCTGTCGCCAAAACTATGACTTCCCTCGTCATTGGTCAACTCATTGATGAGAAGAAGATAAAGGAAAGCGATACCTTTGTAAGCATTCTTCCCGAATTCAAAGCTAGTACCTCCTTCGACAAGGTAACGATTAAAGACTTACTTGATATGAACTCAGGTATTGGTGTCTCTGATAACTACCCATCTGGTCCATCAGGATGGGGTGTTGCCATCGCACAGATGTATGCGTCAACTGATATCAACTGGTTCCTCAAGAACAATCGAAAGATGCGTGAGGAGCCAGGAACTTTCCCAGAGTATCGCAGCGTAAACACACAGATGCTGGGGCTCATTGTTCAGAAAATTACAGGTGGATCACTCACCGATGCCTACACAGAACGCATCTGGAAAAATATCGGTGCGGAGAGAAGTGCTACTTGGAACGTCGATAAGGTTGGCGGTCATGAAAAAGCATTCTGCTGCTTTAATGCAACGGCCCGTGACTATGCCAAAGTTGGACAAGCACTCATGGATAACAATCGCAAAGTTGTCAGCCCAACCTGGAAGAACCGACTATCGACGCCAGTTGAGAAGCTTGATTACGGCTGGGGTTACAGCGCACAGATGTGGCATCCCTTTCCGAACATCAACTTAATGCTCGGCCTTCACGGCCAGTACATCTATCAAGATCCTGCACATAAAACCTTAATTGTTAAGTTGAGCGATATGCCAACCAGTGCCGATGGCATCAGCGTTAAAGTGGCAGAAGTGTTGAGAGAGATCTCAGAGAAGAACTAAATCATCTCGGTGCACAAGCTCACGCTCGTACTCAGCACCAAGAGATGCGGCCAACTCCTTTGTTGAGCGACCCAACATCTGTGGAATCTCATCTGAATCAAAGGCAACAAGGCCACGCGCAATTACGGTTCGATCTGGGGAAAGTAGTTCAACGGTATCTCCAGAGATGAACTCGCCTTCAACGGCGGTTACACCTGCAGGTAGAAGAGAGACGCCGCGTTCTAGAACTGCGGTGACTGCACCTTTATCTAAGACCAGTCGCCCACGTGGCGTAGAAGCATGTGCTAGCCACAACAAACGGGAGTTGCTGCGAGATGCTTGTACATCAAAGAGAGTTCCAAGTTCTGCGCCATGTAAGGATTCCGATGATTGCTCTAATGATGTTAGAAGCATTGGGATACCGGCACCGGTAGAGATTCGTGCAGCCTCAACCTTTGTAACCATTCCCCCACTGCCTACACCTGCAGAGCCTGCACCACCGAGGACGATTGAATCTATTTCACTAAAACTCTTTACGTGATGGATAGCACTCGCACCTGCTTGTGTAGGTGGAGCGTCATAAAGCGCATCGATATCCGATACTAGAACTAAAAGGTTGGCGTTAATAAGGAGTGCCACAAGGGCTGCAAGGCGATCATTATCGCCAAAGCGAATCTCCTGTGTTCCAACTGTGTCGTTCTCATTAATGATTGGTACCACTCCAAGTGAGATCAACTTATTAAGCGTCTGTTGCGCATTTTGATAGTGCGAACGCCGAACAACATCCTCTGTAGTAATCAATACCTGAGATGAAATGATCTGATGGCGTGTGAAGTTCTCGTTGTACTTGGCAATCAGTAGACCCTGACCAACTGAGGCTGCGGCTTGTTGACTGGCTAAATCCTTTGGGCGTGAAGCAAGTCCAAGTGGCGCTAAGCCGGCGGCGATTGCACCCGATGAAACGAGAACAACCTCTGCGCCACGCTTCTTGAGAGATGCAACCAGATCAACAATCTTCGCAACAGCGGCTGTGTCTAACTGTGAACCAGCGCTTCCGGTAAGTGAGGATGATCCGATTTTGATAACGATGCGCTTTGCATCAGTAACAACCTTTCGGCTCATTCTTCCTCCTTTACAGGTGTGTGCGGATTAGCAACGTTGTACTCCCATTGTCTCGCAATCTCTTCCTCAGAGAGGATATCTTCGACACGTTCTTCCACCTTCCAAGTGCTTTCAAGGCGCGAGTCCTCACCGCGACGGTGTAGATGACCTGCCAGCTGCTCTGCACCGGCTTCAATAGTTGGCTCCCATTCAAAGACAACCTCGTTATCTCCTGAGCCAATGCGAACCTCACTACCTGCCACGGCTCCCTTTTTAAAGAGCTCCTTTTCAACACCAAGTTGTGCAAGTCGATCTGCAAGGTAGCCGACAGCTTCTGCATTCTTAAAGTTTGTTTGGCGAACCCAGCGAACAACCTTTTGTCCACGCACGCTGAAGGAGCCATCACCATTTAATTGAACGCTAAAGCCGGAGTCATCAACAGCGGTTGGGCGAAGAATGATTCTTGTGCGCTCCTCGGTAGCTGCCTCTGCACGAGCGCGTTGTACTAATCGCGCCATCGCATAGGTGAGATCCGTTAAACCTTCGCGGCTTGCTGCAGAGACTTGATAGACCTCATAACCCTTATCACGAAGGGTTTGTTCAACCATATCCGCCATAGCTTTACCATCTGGAAGATCGATTTTATTGAGAGCAACGATTCGTACTCGATCCTCTAGCCCGCCATAAAGTGCAAGCTCCTGCTCAATGATTTCAAGATCATCTACAGGGTTACGGTCAGTTTCCAATGTTCCGCAATCTAGAACATGCACTAAAGCGACGCAGCGTTCCACATGGCGTAAAAACTCTAGACCAAGGCCTTTTCCTTGAGATGCACCTGGAATTAATCCTGGAACATCTGCAACGGTGTATCGAGTGTCGCCGGCTTGAACTACACCTAAGTTTGGAACAAGGGTTGTAAAGGGATAGTCAGCGATCTTTGGACGTGCAGCAGAGATTGCAGCAATCAGCGATGACTTTCCTGCGCTTGGATATCCAACGAGTGCGACATCTGCAACGGATTTAAGTTCGAGGTAGAGAGATCGCTCCTCGCCTGGTTCGCCAAGAAGAGCAAAGCCTGGTGCACGGCGCTTTGAAGATGAGAGAGCTAAGTTTCCGAGACCACCTTGTCCACCTTGTGCAGCAAGAAAGGTGGTTCCGATTCCGACTAAGTCAGCTAACTGATTTCCTTCGCGATCAAAGATTACGGTGCCGTTTGGAACAGGCAGGATTAAATCCTCACCAGATGCTCCATCTTTGCGATCGCCATAACCTTGATGACCCGATGTTGCTTTGCGATGTGGTGAGTGATGAAAGTCAAGAAGTGTTGTAACGCTTGAATCAACTACAAGAATAATGTCTCCACCGCGTCCGCCGTTGCCACCATCTGGTCCACCTAGTGGTTTGAACTTTTCTC
>JACCDX010734857.1_pt1 | contig 26711 bp, 27 predicted proteins | sample 7449681 | NCBI WGS metagenome assembly JACCDX01 (sample SAMN15323450, study PRJNA562643) | freshwater metagenome | isolation source: river surface water | place: USA:Blue River Watershed | collected 2017-08-18
AGCTATGTTTAAAATTTCGACCTCGACAGAATGCTAGGGGCGCAATTTCAACTATCTGTTCTTCTAGCATGTGGGCGATTTCCTGTGCTGTGTAATACTCACGCAGTACGTCAAGTAAAGGTCTCGTCCAGGGTTCCATTTTTTGATTTAGATCGCCCGGTAAGAAACCATGCTTTTCATCTTCTACACCTACGGCAGGACGTGTAAGTATGATTCTGTCACACTCACCTTCTCGCATAGCTTTGATAGCTGCCTGCATGGCAAGGTATGTTTTACCCGTGCCAGCCGGTCCACCGACGACAACAATATCTGTTTTCTCGTCAAGTAGTGCTAGGATGTATTTTTCTTGGTTAAGAGATTTGGGGATTAACTGTACAGGTCTTTTGTTGACCTTCAGTTCTTTTTGTGCTTGTGCGAAGTTTATCGTTTTAGATTCCTTAGTATAGAAAGTTTGATCTGATCTTTTGTGGGACTGTGAAAAGCGTGTGTCTTGTTGGTCTTTGCGTAATGCGCTAGTCTTTCGTTTGCTCAAGTTACTTCTCCTTTGTAAGAGCATGAGTACTCATAATACTCAAAGATATTTACGGTAGGAAGAGCCGTGTAATATAGCATACTTTTAACGCAATTATTATGTATAAATATTAGGCTAAGGGAAATATGTTCCCTTTTCTTATTAGTGCTTCTAGCAAATAAAAGATAAATATAACTATGAAGCAAAAAACCGCAGACGATTTCTTTAATTCCATTGATTACGTCAGTATTATAGACACGGTCAAGGGAATATACACCTCAGACGGCTCAATGTCAACTCTTTTAGACTTTGAAAGAGTACTTGATGAAGCCGATCTTTACGCCTTTAAAAACTGGGAATTAGGCGAATTAGTTCAAGGACCTACAGTTAAGCGTTATACTGTCACTTGTGTTTTCATGTGGCCCTATAAACTAATGCCTGATCCTAGAGGAGCTAAACGTTTATTAGCAGTTGGGTGCAAGATTAAGTTTGCTACTACAAAGATCAAAGTTCCAGTAGAGATAGAAAACTATGATGATTACATAGGTGGAACTAGATATCCAAAGAGTAAAGAACGTGAAGTTTGGTTGGTCTCTATTGAGATTCCAGTTGAACTAATGGACGACATTAAAGAAGGTTCAATCGATTTAGCAGAACAGTCTATTGATTTAGATGAAATAGATGACGCCTACGATAACGACCTAGACAAAGATGACGGTGATGGTACAGACGAAGAATCACCACAGGATGAAATGAACAGTATGCAACCAATGGCAGATCCTAACGCAGGAATGTCAGCACCTCAAATGTAAGGATTATATGACAGTAAAAATTATTAATGAGGGTTTAGATTATCGTGACTTAGAAGGTCAATTAGCCGATGTGGTTTCTATTGACGAATACGCAGCCAAAATGGGTGATGATAGTGATATAGTCACTATTGCATTTATCGTCAATAGTCATGCTGCCGGTGAAGATTTAGTTGAATGGTTCGAACGTGGTTATGATTGGGTATTAGACGCTCAAGTAAGCGAGGGTGAATTAGTTCCCGGAAAATACATAGTATTTGTAGAAACAAAACGTAGATTAAAAGTACCAGAACGTGTTATCGAACTATTAGAAGATTTAGAAACTCTTACTGGTTATAAATTAACTGATTGGACAGTCAAAGTAGCAGATGAAGAACATGACGCTGATGAGGAAATATTAAAGCAAGTTTTGACATTGAGTCCTCAACAATATCGTGATGAAGTTGAAGATGAAGAAGGTTTAAATGAGATGCGTGAACGAGCAGGTTTAGATGTTAAACCGCTACATGCTGACAAACAAGATGCTGAAATTAGAGCATTCAAATCAATAGCAGGATTATAAAATGGCACAGACTATTCTACCTAAGAAGGCTGGTTTCGAACAGCCCATGGCACTAGATGACGATCATCATGATATGTTGGCAGCAGATCCAACAATACAACAATTCCCACAAGGTAGCACCTTCGGAGGTTCAAATGGTTTCACCGCTTCACAAGCCGGGTCTTCAGCATTTGGCTCATCTTCAGCAGGAGGCTTCAGTGGCTCCGGTAATTTTAGTTCTACCGCAGTCAACAACTTTGGTGGGCTACAACAACAGCAACAACAACAACCAGTACTCACTGGGGCAGGCTCAAATGCCGCACAAGGGGCAGATGTATTAGTCGCAAACGACAATACAGATTGGATCAATAAGAAGTGGCGTCCAGCAATGGGCTGGGTTTACATGGCAACATGTACAGCAGACTTTGTATTGTTCCCGATTCTTTGGTCATTACTACAAGCACTGAGCAAAGGTAACGTCACAAGTCAATGGCAACCATTGACACTACAAGGCGCAGGCTTGTATCACATCGCAATGGGTGCTGTTTTGGGTATTGCCGCATACGGTCGAACAAAAGAGAAGATCGAAGGCGCAGCCAAATAAATATTGACAGTAACAGATTTTTCTGTTATACTCAATAAATGGATCATTATAAAACCTTAGGGGTAGCCAAAACAGCTACTCCTGATGAAATCAAAAAAGCATATCGCAAACTTGCGAGTCAACATCACCCGGATAAGGGTGGCGATACTGCTACGTTCCAAAAGATTCAAACAGCATACGATACACTTTCTGACCCACAAAAGCGGCAACAATATGATAACCCTAGTCCATTCCAAGACTTCGGTCAAGGCTCACCCGGTGGATTTAGCTTTCATAATAATGGCGCAGGATTCGATGACCTGTTTTCTCATTTCTTCAAACAAGCACAAAACCAACAGAGAAATCAACCACAAGTATATCGTACTACGGTAGTTATATCATTGGAACAAGTGTATACAGGTGGAGAACAGACCCTAAAACTTCAAACACATAACAATAGCCATGTTATTAAGGTTGAGGTTCCTCGAGGAATTAATGATGGTGGTCAGATACGATTAGATAATGTCATACCCAATGCGTCATTGATAGTTGAATTTAGGGTACAAAAGCACTTGAAGTTTGAAAGATCGGGTAACGATTTAGTTTGTAGTCACCCTGTTTCAGTACTTGACTTAATAATCGGAACTAGCTTTGAATTCACGACTTTGGGTGGAAAAACATTAGAAGTCACAATAAAACCCAAAACACAGCCATACATACAGTTAAAGATAGCCAATCAAGGCTTACCCATAATGGGGAATCCTAACTTGTATGGAGACCAAATAATATTGCTAAAACCATTTATACCTGATACAATTGATTCTCGTATAATTGATAGCATTGCGCAATCTAAACTTAAGGAGTAACATGACAAATTCACCAGAGATCGAAAGCATTATTGAACAATCAATTGAGTTTGCCAAAACTAGAAAACATCAATATGTAACTATTGAGCACTTATTGCTATCATTGATTAGCTACCCTGCTTTCAAGAAATGTATGGTTTCGTTTGGGGCAGATGTTGATTCCATGACTACTGAGGTAAGTAGCTATTTGGATAGTCTACATGCTATCGTTTCAAAAGAAGAGGAAGTTGTCCCTAGAAAAACAAACAGTCTGGAACGAGTTATGAACCGTTCAGTGACTCAAGTATTGTTTACTGGTCGCCGTCAAGTAACTACAATAGACCTCTATCTGAGTATCTGCTCAGAGGGCAATAGTCACGCACAATATTTCCTGTTGAAATACGGAATCAACAAAAACGAGTTTGTAGCACACTGGCAGAAACACTATAAGGGTTCTGAGTTCCCTTCTGCGTTGAGTGAGAATCAAGCAGACGAAATCCTTGAAGAATATACGACTAATCTAAGTGATCTTGCTAAACAAGGTAAATTAGAACCATTGATCGGTCGTAGTAAAGAACTAGATGAAATCGTTAATGTACTTGCTAAACGATTCAAGTCAAACGTATTGATGGTCGGTGATCCAGGTGTAGGTAAGACTGCGATTGCTGAAGGTCTTGCTAGTTTAATTGAAGATGGTGAAGCCCCTGACTTCTTAGACGGACACCAAGTGTACAGTCTTGAAGTTGGTTCATTGCTTGCTGGATCTAAATATCGCGGTGACTTTGAAGAAAAGGTCAAGGCAGTTATTGACGCATTGAACACTAAGAAGAAAGCTATTCTGTTCATTGACGAAGCGCACACAATGCAAGGTGCTGGTTCTAGCAATAACGGTGGTCCTGACTTTGCGAACATGATTAAGCCTGCTATCACTAAAGGTACATTAAAGGTTATCGCAAGCACTACATGTGAAGAATTCTACGAGAGTTTTGAAAAAGACCGCGCACTGATGCGCCGATTCTATCGTGTTGGCATTGACGAACCAAGTCATGATTCTACTGTTAAAATTCTCAGTGGATTGGCAGCAAGATTGAATGATTTCCACAACGTTCAGATTCTAGAGGAAGCAGTTGTTGCGGCTGTTGACACAGCAAGTCGTTATATTCACGACCGCAAGAATCCAGACAAGAGTATTGACTTATTGGATGCGGCATGTGCTAAACAACGTGTTGCTGAAAACAAAGACGCAATCATTACTAAAGAAATGATTTATGAACAGGTTGAACGTTTTACTGGTGTTCCTGCTGATAAGATGACAGGAGACAACAATGATCGTATTAATAACCTTGAATTGAATATTAAAGGTAAGTTGTATGGTCAAGATGAAACTGTTCAAGAGGTTCTTGAACGTGTCTATGTATCATTCGCTGGTATCAGTAACGAAACAAAGCCAATGGCAAGTTTCTTGTTCTTAGGCCCAACGGGTACAGGTAAAACAGAATTGGCTAAGTTGTTGAGTAAGAACCTTGACATGCCATTGCTCAAGTATGATATGTCAGAATACGGTGAAAAGCATAGTGTATCTAGCTTGATCGGTCCGCCCCCTGGCTACGTAGGCTTCGGTGATAGTCAAGTTGGCGGCGGCAGACTAATCAGTGATTTGAGTAAAAATCCTCACGCTATCATGCTATTTGATGAGGTTGAAAAGGCACACCCTGATATCTTCAACATCTTCCTACAAATGCTTGACGAGGGTAAAATTACTGGTAGCAACGGTAAAGTGGTTAACTGTAAGAATACTATCATTATTATGACCAGTAACTTGGGTTCTAGTGACAGCGAACGATTGAATATCGGGTTCGGCAGTCAAGAGAAGAAAGGTGAAGATGACAAGGCATTGAAAGATTTCTTCAAACCTGAATTCAGAAACCGTATTGATTTGATTTGCAAATTCAATAAGTTAGATACACTTGCGATCAAGAAGATTGTCGTGAAGTTCACTGAAGACCTTAAGCAACAATTAGTTGACAAGCACAATATCACATTTAATCTGACAGAGCCTGTTATTGAATATCTAGCAGAACAAGGTTACGATAAGAAGATGGGTGCTAGACCATTAGCACGTAAGATTGATGAACTTATTCGAGTTCCATTGTCTAAGAAAATTCTTTTCGAACGTATCAAAAACGCTACGATTACTGCGGTAGTTGGTTCAGATGGTATTGAATTTAACGTACTACAAGCGCAGACTGCAAGGGTGAATGACGATGGGATTATTGAAATCAGTTGATAATGTTCCCGGTATTGATTATTATGAATATCGGGACAATAACTATTACAATAACTATGAGTACAGGATGCGGGTAGAAATACCTTGCATCAGGTACTCATGGTGGTGTAAGACAACTAGCGAACTAGATGACAAGATTAACGGTAAAGTTAAAAAGTATGGCTCTATTAAAAAAGAAGACATGCCGGAAGTGGTCAGTCATCAACATGCGTTGAAAACTGTCATTACCATACAGTCTACCCGCAAGAAATCAAAAGACTTGGGTCTTAGGATTGAATCAAATACAGTAGCATTTTTTAGTAACGATCTGACTAAATTACAAGAAATTGCCACTTTGTTGGGGTCAAAGTATAATCCAGATTATACACAAGTTCAGACTAGTCAATATGCTGGCATCAAGCATTTTGTAGATGAACCGAAACACAAATATAGAGTGTACTTGAAATCTAAAAGAGTTGCTGATGATTTTCACGTTGAGTTAAAAGATACATTCGCCCGTCAAAAAGAACTATACCCAAGCGGCGCATTACAGTCCTGGATGAATCGAGATAACAAACGTTGGGGAATCTGGAGTTTTAGGTGGACAAGTGCCGCACACTTTATCGATTATGATGATGAAAGCACATTAAGCTATCTAGCACTAATTCACGGTGAAGTTCTCGGTAAAAAGTACAAACTAGAAAAGCGTCCAGATCCGATCTAAAATGATAAATACTCTAATAAAATGGAGTATTTACCATGGCAAAGATCCTAGAAGATGTACTAGTTATCAAATTCAGTTCAATCGTTAAAGACGGCGCGGCAGATCAAACATCCTGCATCACCGAAGAAGTTAAAGCAGCCTTAGAGCAAGTTGCCCAAGAACTAGTGGGCGATAGTATTGTTGTGGAAGTGGTACAAGCATAATGAGCCAAACTACAACATTAATAATGTTGCCACAGACAGCATGGAGTAGTAATGTTGCTAATGGTAATGCCTACACAGTTACTGGCAACAGTCAACCTGCTGCCGCTTATTACTTAGGTAATCGAGACCTACAAACAGTCAATATCAATTTGACTAACTGTACTGGTAATATTACACTAGAAGCTAGTTTAGCAACATCACCTGGATCAGGTGATTGGTTCAAGGTCTACGAACTAGAAGCAAACGCTAATGCCCCATCAAACAGTGCCCCGCAAATTGCAAGCAATGCTAGTGTCTATACAAACATCGAAGGCAACTTTGTTTACTTACGAGCAAAGGTAGTAGATTTCGCAGGTGGCGGAGTGAATTTTGTAAAGTTGAGTTATTAAAATGTCTACGATTGTTATAATGCCAGGTGGCTTTCATCCTTTTCATGCTGGACATATGGCATTGTATAACAGTGCTCGTAAGGCATTTCCTGACGCTGACTTATATGTTGCCGCAACAAACAGTCAAGAAGAACGTCCCTTCCCTTTCGCAGTAAAAGAGAAACTAGCAAAAGTTGCCGGTGTTGAATCAGGGCATTTTATTCAAGTTAAAAGTCCTTTTCAAGCTAAAGAGATTACACAACACTACGATCCAGAACAAGATGTATTAATTTTTGTTCGTAGTGAAAAAGATAGAAACGAAAGCCCTAAGCCAGGTGGCACAAAGAAAGACGGTAGTCCAGCTTACTTCCAACCATGGACGGGTAAGGACGTACAACCATTTGGTAAACACGCATATTTTGCGTATCTACCTACAGTTAAGTTTGGTCCCGGTATTACTAGTGCTACAGAGATTCGTAAAGCATGGCCTACATTAGATGATAGACGCAAAACAGCAATGGTTATGAGTTTATATCCTGCGGCTCAGAAGAATCAAAAACTTGCCGCTAACATTGTTGCTATGTTAGATCAGGTTATGGGTGGTCAGTTAAATGAGTTCGCACCTGGCAACGGAGATGATGGTTTACCACATGCTGAATATGTTGTGTATCAATGTGATCCTAGCGACCAATTTGAATTCATCGGAGGACCATTATACCAAACTGATAGTTTAGGTATGGCTCACAAGTATGCTTACGAGAAGTATGTAAAGCATCGTCCTTTAGCATTTATGATTTATCAACCTCATATTGAATCAAGTCGTGGTAACTATGGAGTCAAGGGTATCAGTGATGGTACAGAAGAAGTGGATGAAGGTGCAGAAGAAGCATTACAGTATGCTACCAAAGCACATGCTGGCCAAACAAGAGCAGGAGGCGATCCATACATTACTCACCCGATGCGTGTTGCTGACCATATCAAACAGTATAAAAAATCACATAACCTTGACGCATTAATTAGTGCGGCATATTTACATGACACCGTAGAAGATACCGATACAACACATGAAGCATTACATGACTTGTTTGGTGGATTAGTTGCGTCATTAGTTAAAGAATTAACAAGTGATCCAGAAGAAATCAAAAAAGTAGGCAAGGCGCAATACTTAGCACATAAGATGGCTGCTATGAGTAGTTATGCGTTGGTTATTAAACTTGCTGACAGATTAGATAATGTTAAAGACATTACTACTGCTAGAACTCCTGAATGGAGACAGAAGTATAAGAATGAAACTAACCACATTTTGAACTACATTGAAAAGACTAGAGCACTAAGTGGAACACACCAAAAGTTGATCGGCCTCATACGTGATAAATTAAATGAACTTGATAAACCAGAAGAAAATACATCAGTTACCGAAACTAATGTGTCCGAAAGTGCTGATTATCTAGAAGAAAAATAATTTGACACACTGTTCGCCATGTAAATATTCATATCTTAATGAGGATTACATGGCAACAAAGAAAACCAAAAAAGAAGCAACAGTTCCCGTAGAAAAATTACAGGAAATTGTTGAACAAACACAAGCTGACCAAACTCAGCACGACACTAGCTCACATCAAACACAGCAGGGTCAAGTACAAGTTAACGTAGATTTCCTACGCACTACACGTGTACACATAGCAATGCCATGCTACGGTGGCATGTTAACTGAATCAACATTCATGAGTTTCATCAAGTGGGCAAACACAGCCCGTCAACTTGGTATTGATTGGACATTAGAAACAATGGTTAATGAATCACTCATTAGCCGAGCACGTAACACACTAACCGCAAAGTTCTTGGACATGCCTGATGCTACTCACTTGTTCTTTGTTGACGCAGATATTGGATGGGAACCATGGCACTTGTTAGTACTATTGAACCGTGACGTTGATGTTATCGGTGGATTGTACCCAATGAAGACTATGCCGATCAAATGGGTTGTCAACGGATTCGAAGGTGCGGAAGAAGGAACTGATGGTCTACAAGAAGTATCTAAAGCAGGTACAGGTTTCTTGTTGATGAAGAAACATGTATTTGAAAAAATGAAAGTTCACCCTGCTGTCAAGCAGTACAAGAACGACATTGGTTTAGATCCAAAGTACGACCAACACTTGAAGACCTACTTTGATACAGCAGTTCGTCAGAATCGTTACTATAGTGAAGACTGGACTTTCTGTGAAAACTGGCGTGACATGGGTGGTCGTATCTGGGTTGACAAGCGAGTATTACTACGTCACTCAGGTTCTTATGTGTTCTGTATGGAAAATCAGCAACACTTGATGAACACAATCGGTCCTATGTACATGGATGAGCAACGAAATAAAGGTTTCAAGTTAGTCGATCAAAACGGCAACGAAATCAAATAAAATAGCCCCGAAAGGGGCTTTTTTAATGGACACAATAAATACAGAAAGGAGATAATTATGAGTTGGTATAGACACAGACCCCCAAAGAATCCTCCACATCACCCGGAACCTGTACAGGAAAACAAGACTCCTTCGAAGTGATACTGATAAATACAGTATCATGAATTTTCGAGAACTCGATTCCTTTAAACTTTCCGACGCCGTTACTTTCCATAACAATCTGAACCCTAAGTTATGGAATGGTACACACCTCCGACCAGAGGTTAGAAAACAACTAATAACAATAGCACAAGATTTTTTATCTGAATTAGGTATCCACGACCTAGATGTAAAAGACATAACAGTTTCCGGCAGCAATGCGGCATACAGCTACACAAAGCACTCAGACTTAGACTTACATATTTTAATAGACCTCAGCGAATTAGACAATGATGAAGTTTACAAAGAACTATTCAACGCTAAAAAGACAATTTATAACGACAGCCACGACATAACGATTCATGGGGTACCAGTAGAACTATACGTACAAGACGCCAGAGAACCAGTCATCAGTCTAGGTGAGTACAGTATATTGAATAATGAATGGCTTAGAATCCCCACTAAGCGCAGAGCAAACTTTGACCAAAATTCAAGTAGAGCAAAATACGAAAAACTATTAGATATTATTAATCAAGCACTAAGATCCACTAGTTTAGAAAAAGTCACTAAGACACTAAAGAAGATTAGACAATATAGACAAGCAGGACTAGACAAAGGTGGTGAGTTTGGTCCTGAAAACTTAGCATACAAAGCATTACGTAGTCGTGGATACATAACAAAGCTATATGATTTACGAGACAAGTTACATAGTCAAGAATTGACGGTAGAGACCATGTACAAACAAAAACTAGACAAACCTACATTCGGTGTACGTGAACTAGTTAAGATGCACAACGTATCATTGGATCACATATTAACACAGTTAATTCAAGGAATTAATGTAGAATCTGAACATACTAGTAACGAAGATTTGGCTAGAGAGATCGCATTAGATCATTTAAAAGAAGATCCTAATTATTACTCTAAATTAAAAAAAGCAGAACTAGAAGAAGAAAAAGAAAGTTTACCAGCTAAAGTTTATCATGTGACTCCGGCTGTTAATATCCCTACTATTATGTCTCGTGGATTAATACCACAGGTAGGTGATCGTTCTAATAAGATACAAGGTGAAACTCCTGCGGTATATTGCTTCCCTGATACTAATTCACTAGAAGATGCCATGATGAATTGGTTGGGTGACGAATTTGGTGAAGATGAAGATTTAGCTTTACTAGAGATAAGCACAAGTGGATTAGAAGGTGATGTAACCCCTAATGCCGAATACGAAATACAGATTTTTGACCCTGTCCCACCGCAAAACATCAAAGTGTTGTCTCAGAATTTGGCAACAATGGTATTAGAAGGATTTGATAAACCATATCGTACAAATTGGGAACAGAGTGATTACGGTGATGTTGACGCATTAGCTAAATTACCAGATGGCACGCCACTAAGCATCATGTTCAATAAGCAACAAGACGATGATGGTGGCGAGATTGTTCAAGTTGAATTCTATAGAAACAACAGCCAAGAAGTTACTGGTGAAGGAGATGCTATGCGAATATTCGCTACCGTATTGTCCTCTATCCAGAAATACATTAAGAAACATAAACCCGCAAGATTGACATTCTCAGCAAGCAAAGACAACTGGGCAAAGCAACAACAGAATAGCGAAAGTCGTGCTAGTCTATACGATAGATTAGTGCAGCGTTATGCTAAAGCCTGGGGTTACAGACCATTCAGAGCGGATAATGGAAATCTAGTGATATACGAATTGTCTAGGATGAAGAATGTAGCAGAAGCTAGTGGCTATATCCCATCTGAAAAAGAGAAAAACGATCCTCGTTTTAAGACAGCATTAACAGTGGATGTTAAGCCTGATTCAATAAAAAAGAACGCAAAATCCTTCTACTGGAAGACTAATAGAGCAGGTATCCCTCCAACAGCGAACCCTAACGGCAAATTCTGATTACATAGTATTTTGATAAATACTATATCAATTTGGAATTCCGTATGAAAATCAATCAAATCATTGTAGAAACCTCGACAACCGCAGGTTCTATCTCTACTGTATCAATGCCATTGGGCGAAATACAGAAACGCAATCCTATCAAAACAATTAGCAAAAAGGGCCCTTATGCCAATAGTCTAAGTGAAGGCGCAGTAAAGCAACTATCAATGGACCTCAAAGGTGGCAAAGACGGTCTGAATGACGAAGAATTCAAAAAGAAGTACGGCAAGACTAAACAAGAAGTTCGTGCTGAAATGAAGAAACAACCCGAGAAGCAAGAACCAGTTAAAGAAGCTAAACTAGATGAAGAAGATAAAATTATCGCTGTTGGTAAGGGTAGCAAACTAAAGACTGGTCTACACGGTAAAAATGAAGAACCAAAGTTCAAGAATTTTGTACCACCATTCAAAGCAGAAGGCTTATATGTAAGTGACAAACGTGGTAAGAGCGTGTGTGAATGTAGTGAACAAATGTTAGCACCATTAGTTGCTAAAGCATTAAATGCGTTTGTTGCTACAAATGAATCTATCGACATTGAAGGCGCTGGTGTGGTTGCCGGCGGCGCTCAGTATGAAGGTGCTAAAGTAGATCGCATGGTTAAGCACATTGAAAAGAGTGAAAAGAAGTTAGGTCACTCTAAGAAAGAAGCTGAGAACATTGCTTGGGCTACTGCTAACAAGCGTGGTATGTTAGACAACAAGAACAAGAAAGCAAAATAATCATGAGTAAAATTTTAAAAGGTTTAGACGAGGCGTACGGACGTTATGGCCGCAGAGATGCTTATCAACGTGATTATGATGCTAGTGTTGCAGGTATGGGTAAGCGTGACAGTTACGCATATCAAATGGATGGTGGCGCAAATGATGAGGGTTGGGATGAGCCTCAGCGTGATTACTACAAGAAACCCGCCGCAGGTCCTGCTAAAAAGGGTTATTATTTCTACAACGTTCCTGCAGGTCAAGAAGATAAAGCAAACGAAGTAGGTTTGTTTAGAACAAAGACAGGTAAATGGTATAGTCCCTTTCAAAACACACGTGCTGATATGTTCTTTGGTGCTGGCAAATTTTGGTCTCCTAAAAACGAAAGTGTAACGGAAGCAGACAAAGAAGCAGAGTACGGTAGTGAGTGGGACGAGAAAGTTAAGCGTATTGGTCAATTGGCAAAACAAGGCGAACGCAAAACTGTATGGGATCCAGAGAAGCGTGTATACAAAACTGTTCCGGTCAATCAATCTAAAGAGCAAGATGTAACAGAAGGCCCTGCTTTTGATAAGTGGGCAGATGAACGAGTAGCATCACAACTACATAAACTTATTGCACCTGAAATTAAAGGTAAGATTCAAAACATCGTAAGTCGTTTGAGTGATGAATACGGTATGTGGGATCACGAGGCACAAACCTTTACACCCGAAGGCCTTGAACATTTAAAGAGTATACTCAAGTTCAATGAAACATACATCAAGTATGCGTTAAGTTTAACCAGCAAAGATTTTGAAGCAGAAGGTGTTGAGGAAGGTATCGGTACTGATATGGCTAAACTAGGTGGTATGGCTGCGATAGGCATTGGTGCAGGACTAGCAGGTAACTACTACGACCAACAACAACCGAAAGTAGAAGTTGGTGGACAAAAAGCATATCTAATACAACATCCGGGTTGGGGAAGAATTCCCGACAATGCCATGACGCTACAAGGCAAGGATGGTAAAACATACACTGTATGGGCTTCTAAAGGCAAAGGCAGCACACAATATTATGCTACCCCAGCAGAAATCAAAGAAGAAACAAACCCGCATACAAGCGCAATCGGTAAGGCATTGTTTCGTGACCTAAGCAAAGAAAAGAAGGCAAGTCCGGCACAAGTTAAGCGCAACGAAATTCGTTGGGCCCAGCGTCAGAAAGCAAGAGCAGAGCAACCACCGACAAAAGGTATGAGCGATGCTGAGAAAGTAGACAAAGGTTGGCGTAATCCTAACATTGATGAAGGTGAGTTAAACGAATCTTCTACTATTGATTTTATCAGAGGATTAATCTCTGAATTTAATACACAAATGAGTGGTAGCCCATACTATCCAATGGATTACAAGAATCCAGGTATGAGAATGTGGACTCGTGGTGATGGCTCAAAATACAAAGATCCTGGTTACATTTTTATTGACCGTGACTTGAAGCCAGAAGATCAACCCAAGTGGCACAAAGCCAAAGCTGTGGAAAAGTTCTGGAAGTTCTTAGAGTCCAAAGGTGCTCGTAAGATTGGCGATGTGTCCGGTGAGTTTGGATCAGACCCGCATAGTCCTGCGGTAGTATTGAACAAGCAAATATTTGTGTTCAACGGTCGTAGTATTGCATGGGGTTCAACTAGCAGATTAAAGAACTCAAGTGTATGGCGTCAGAAGCAACAAGGTGTGGCGGAAGGCGGGTATCCTGAAGTAGACCATATGCCAGGCCCTACTATAAAGAGAACGCAAACTGGTTGCAAAAGATGCCATGGCAAGGGCTATGTTTACAAAACACCTGACGGCGAAACTCATCCGATGAATCGTCCAGATGCCAAGAAATACAAATGCGGTAAGTGCGATGGTATTGGTTTTACCAAAGTAACAGAGCAAGGTGTGGCGGAAGGCGAGAGAGTAAAAACTCCTAGCGGTATGTACCGTGACCAACATACTGGTGTTGCCTACAGAGGAAAAACAGGACAAGATGGTAACGACAGTTATATGACTCCTGATTACTTGATTCAAAAATATCAAGAGCGTTTAGCACAAATCGCATCAGGTCCATACAAGCGTCCTAAAGAAGTAGCACAACTAAAATCTCGTATTGCTAAACTACAAGGTCAGCAAGGTGTGGCGGAAGAAAAGCAACGACTAGATCCCAAGTGCTGGGATGGCTACAAGAAACAAGGCACTAAGATGAAGGGTGACACAAGAGTAAATAACTGTGTTCCTGTAAAGGAATCAGCTATTATGAAGGGTCTTAAATAATGTTATCAGATAATTTAAAAGTATTATTAGCGAGTACTCAATCATTCGCTATCAAATCACAGAACTTTCATTGGAATGTTGAAGGTAGTAACTTCCCGCAGTACCATGAATTCTTTGATACATTGTACGGTGATGTAAGTGGTACTATTGACCGTATCGCTGAGTATATTAGAATATTAGGACATTATACACCTGGTAGTTTAACTCGTTATGCTGAACTATCTATTATTCAGGATCAAACAAAGATTCCACGTGCTGAATTGATGTTTGCTGAATCATTACAAGACTGTGAAACAATGCTTCAATTAGTAACAGCAATGTTTGATGAAGCCGCAAATGAAAATCAACATGGTATAGAAAACTACATGGCTGAACTACAAGACTTGTACGGCAAGAAAGCATGGTTCATTCGTTCTATACTAAAGAAAGAACGTGAATGAGAGCAAATGAGTTCCTACTTGAGTTTGAACTACCCAAGAATCGTTGGGAACTCATAGTGTCAAATGATGACAAACAAGAACTAGGCACTGACCTGGTTAGCCTCGTTCGTCAAGCATATTCTAGTACACCCCAAGGCAGTTTTGTTAACTCAATAAAAGATGTTATTCCTAGTGATTGGAATGTAATCGACTGGGATAAAGATCCTGATGTTGACAGTTGTGTGTTCTATCGTAAGAACAGGGGTAATGAAAATTGGCAAGGATACAAGATACAGGGTCTAGGTCATGACGGTACTAGAACAAGTAAAGACAAAGCACTAAATAAGATATCTAGTTTGTTACTTAGAGACGGTGTTTGGATTGAATCAAGCGATGCTATGCGTCATATTTTATTGAAACTTAATCTAGCACCTATAAAAGATGAACAATTCTTACAGCAACTATTCAACGATCCTAATTTGAAAATGATTAGTGATGACACATATGTTCGTGTGTTAGCTGATGGAACTAAAGTAACTGAAACAGTATTTGGAAATCCTAAACTTATGAGAGCCAGTGAATTTGTAAAAGAAGAAGCAAAAGAAATTAAGACTAAAGGCTTAACCATGAAGTACGCATTCAACGACCGTGCGTTAATCATGAAAGCCTTTGAGCCTAGCACTAACAATCCATTAGCGTATGTTAAGTTTGTTAAAGAAAAGAAAGAATTGTATCCACAGGATCTATGGGTGAATGACGAGTATCGTAATAAAGGCATTGCAAAGACGATGTATGATTCGTTAAAGAATGACGGCTATGTTATCAATAGAAGTCATGACCAGACTAAAGCAGGTGCCGGCTTCTGGGATAAGCATCGCGGTGAAGATGCTTATGTTTGGGAACAGACAGAGATGATTGACGAGATGCCTCTTCCGGCTGATTGGGATCCTCAGCAAATGCGTCAAGGCGCAACTACATTTAAATCAAGACTACAGTATGCGTTAGATAGAGCAAAGAAACTAGGCACTGGTTCTAGTCGTGTTGCTACTACAATTGAATATCAAGGTCGTCCTACTGTATTGAAGATTGCTAAAAACCAAAAAGGTTTAGCACAAAATAGTGTAGAAGCTGATATTCTTAGCGATGGATACGCAAGTCAATTAGGTATTCTTATTCCATTGATTGACTATGACGAACAGAATCGTGAACCAAGTTGGATTCACACCGAGATAGCACAGAAAGCAAATGAAAAACAATTATGTTCTTTGTTAAAATGTCCTAATCTAAGTTTCTTAGTTAACTTTGCTACTTCTATTACAGGTAAGAAAAGATTTTTAGGGTTACCCCAAGGTTACATTGATAAACTAAAAGAAAGTGGCATGAGTGACGAAGATGTTGAAACATGCACAGACTACGCTAACACATTAGCTGATTTGAATAGCAACTTTGATGTTGAGCTAGGTGATTTTTCTAGGGCCGCAAACTGGGGTTTGTACAATGGCAAGCCAGTAATAGTTGATGTTGGGTTCAACAGCAATGTTTTAAATCAGTATTATAAAAGATGAGAGCCACAGAATTTATATCAGAACTCTTTACTCCGGGTATGAAGAACTGGGAATGGGCTCGTCTCGGACGTGATGAAGCCTCCGCATTTTTCAAGGTGGGCGACAGAGAATATCTTTGGCAAGCATTTACAGGTAGTAACCCTAAGAAGTGGGAAATACAATTTCGTTTGATAAGAAAACCTGATGTAGATGATGATGAGTTAGACTTATTCGGAACAACAGGTACTGGCAATTCAGCAGAAGTAATGTCAACAGCGGTTGATATCACAAGAGCATTCTTAAAAGATTATGGTCTTGATAACGTAGAAGAAATTACGTTCAATGCTAAAGAAGATAGTCGCATTGGATTATATGCTAAGATGATTAAACGTCTATTGCCTAATTGGGATTTGTATAGTAAAAAAGACCCGTACGATGGTATGGTGTTTACACTAACTGACCGTAGAGCATACGATAAACCCGAAAACAAAATCAATGAATTAGCCGATGTTGACGAAGATATGAGTCGCAGAGGCTTTTTAGGCGCACTAGGTGGTATGGCAGCTGCAGCTGCCGGTGTTGATGCCGAAGCAGGCACAAAGAAGCCTAAGATCAAATCACCTTCGCAACAAACTATTCAACAAGCTAAAAAACTTCAAGCTACTAAGGCAGCTAGTCCTACTAAAGATCCTCAAGCAGAAGCAATGTTATATAGAACTGCCAAAGCTAGTGGAATGAAGGGTAGTGAATTAGCACAATTTTTAGCGCAAACGAAACATGAATCATGGGATCATAGTAGACTACAAGAGAAACCAGTTGGTGATCCTAACAGATATTTTACTAAGAAATATGATCCAACACTAGCACCAAAGACTGCTAAGATTCTTGGCAATAAACTCAGAGGTGATGGAGCTAAGTATTACGGTAGAGGATTCATACAGTTGACCGGTAGAGATAACTATCAACGAGCTAGTGAGGCACTTGGGTTAGACTTGATAAATCGCCCTGACTTAGCGAGTAAACCAGAGATAGCTGCCAAGATCGCAGTATGGTATTGGAACACTAGAGTTAAACCAAAAGTCCAAAATTTCGATGATACTGTGGCAGTGACAAAAACAATTAACAACGCAATGTTTGGTTTAGAAGACCGACTAGCAAATTTTATAGATTATAAAAAGAGAGTAGCATGAAAAAGATTATAACAACATTATTAGTAGCATTATCCGCTACAGCATACGCACAAAAGCAACCACAGGGTGTTACTTATGATGCGAACATATTGAAAGTAAATGACGGTGATACTGTAGTAATTGCGGCACCTTTCTTACCACAACCATTAAAACCACAACTAGCAGTTAGAATATTTGGTGTTGACACACCTGAGAAAGGCTTTAGAGCTAAATGTCCTAGCGAAGATGCTCGTGGTCAGGCAGCAACTGAATTTACTAAGAAATTAGTAGGAGCAAGCCAAAAGCGTCAAGTCACACTATACGATTGGGACAAGTTCGGTGGTCGTGTTTTGGGTGACATTATCTTAGATGGTAAAAGTTTAAGACAGCAATTGATTGCTAACGGTTTCGCCCGTGAATACTTCGGTGAAGCAAAACAATCTTGGTGTAACTAATTATACCTTACGACGGTCAGTTAATAAATAAACTTTATGACAACCGACAAAGTAACTAAACTAGGTAATATCATTGGAGCAAACTCCAGTGATATTACATTGAACAAAATTAAAGATTTATTTGGTTTATCTCAGTGTGAAGATAAACTTATCGTACAGAAACCAAACGATGTTTCTGTATTAACACAATCCGACCTTTCATCATATAACCCCGAAGCCAAGTATCTAGTAATGAGAATTCAAATTGATCTTACTGATTGGGAGATTGGTCATTTCTCTAGTTATGACGATCATCAGCACACTAATTGGAAAACAGGGGACGTTACAATATACGATTGGCAATCAACTAGTGTTTGTTCAGCTAATGCTAGTAACAATAACAGAGTCATGTATCAGTTAACCGGAGTAGTAACTGAAAAAACGAACGAATTTATCAACAGATTAAAAAGATTTGGTAGTCATCAGTTGGAGTTGACTGACAATTCTTGGTTCTGAACCCACCTTAGGGCCCGTTGTCGTAACGGTTAGAGCGTAAGCTCAGGCGTCCGCGCAATTGAACTGCACCGCGTAGTGTGCCCCGTATAAAGTAAGCGGGATGATAAATACATAATGCGCTTCAAACAAATATTATCAGAATCAGCAACAAGTGAATTAGCAAACAAATTGCCTTCGCTTGAAAAGCACAACTATAATACAATTGACCAGCTTATGCGTAAAATAGCAGGTAAGCATAAAATTACCGGAAAAGCATTACATGACTTGTTTGTTAAAAAGTTTGGTGATACTCCTGATAGTTGGATTAAAAACAAATTAGACGAAGCGCCAGAAGATTCAGATTTACACAAAGAAGTAGAACAATTTACGCAATGGGCTGCCAAAAAGTTAAATGTTAAAAAAATTCCTAAATTTGATTTAAGTACTGACACCCGTGATGCTCAAGACAATCATCATACAGGTAGTCACCCAATGGGAGGCGGCACTGTTTGGATATATGTCAAGAATCGTAATCTAGTAGACATTCTACGAACCGTATTCCACGAATTAGTTCATGTACGTCAAGATGAATTGGGAATGATTGAACCGGGCGACAGTTATCCCGGTAGCCCAATCGAAGCAATGGCAGACATGTTAGCTGGAAAGTATATTAAAATATACGGTGAAGCTAACCATCACATCTTTCAATAATAATTAATCTATGCTATACTGCGTAGATGATTAAACTTCTAGTACCTTTACCCAAAAAACTTACTATCGCATGTAGCGGTGGTGTGGATAGTATGGCAGTTGTTGACTTTCTGAAAAGGAAGCATGATGTAACTATTGCGTACTTTAATCACGGTACTACACACGGTCAAGAAGCAATGAGGTTCGTTGCCCATTACTGCGGTGAAAACCATTTACCAATGATGTATGGAACTTGTCGCAGTGAACGTGAGAAAGAAGAATCACAAGAAGAATATTGGCGTAGAGAACGTTATGATTTTCTCTCTGGGATCGGACCAGTAATTACCTGTCATCACTTAGACGACTGTGTAGAGACATTCATTTGGTCTAGTCTTCACGGCACACCCAAAGTCATCCCATTGACTCGCAACAACGTATTGCGTCCGTTCTTAACTACACGCAAGGACGAGTTTAAATCTTGGTGCTTGCGTCACGAAGTACCCTGGATTGAAGACAGTTCCAATCAAGATACCAAATACATGCGTAACTATGTACGCAATGTGATGATGCCACAAGCATTACACGTTAACCCAGGACTACACACTTTGGTAAAGAAAATTGTTGAAAGTAAGCAAAATAGTTGACTTTCTTACACAGACGATTTATACTAACTATATATCTATTTAAGGAGAACCTATGTCAGATTACAACCGCACATTCAATGGCGATGCCAAAATTAAATTAACACAACTAGTCAATGAGGGCATGAGCGTCATGCATGAAATCGATACACTTCAAGGTGGATTGAATGACACTATCAAAGCAGTTGCTGAAGAATTGGAAATCAAGGCCTCAACGTTGAAGAAGGCAATTAAGATTGCGCACAAAGCAAGTCTCGGTCAGACTAACAAAGACCATGATGAATTGAACACAATTCTAGAAACAGTAGGAAAAACCCTTTAATGTCATATGTTGACGCAATACACAGTAGAGATGAGGATCGCATTTTCGTTGTAGAACGTGATGCGAACGGTAAGCGCCAATATAAAGAATTCTCTACTAATTACGTATTCTACTATCCAGATGCGAAGGGTAAGCAACGTAGTATCTTTAACGAACCTGTAAGTCGTTTTAGTACACGTAAGCGTACAGAGTTCGAAAAAGAAAAACGAATTCATAGTGGTAAAAAACTATATGAGAGTGACGTTAACGTAGTGTTCCGTTGCTTGAGTGAAAACTACTTAGGTGTTGAACCTCCTAAACTTCACACTTGCTTCTTTGACATTGAGGTAGACTTTGATCCTGTTAAGGGCTTTAGTCCTACGTCAGATCCATTCAACCCTGTTACAGCTATCAGTTGTTATCTAGACTGGATGGATACTTGTTTCACATTAGTCATTGCTCCCAAGCACATGACCAAAGAAACAGCAAAAGAAATCATCGGAGAGTTTGAGAACACACTTCTTTTCGACAATGAAAAGGATATGTTCGATGTGTTCTTCCAACTAATCGAAGATGCTGACGTACTAACTGGTTGGAACTCAGAGGGCTATGATATTCCATACATGGTCAATCGTGTTACACGTGTAATGAGTAAGGATGACACTCGCAAGTTTTGCTTGATGGGTCAACTTCCCAAGCCAAGAGAGTACGAACGATTCGGTAAGACAGAAACAACATATGACTTGATTGGTCGTATTCACCTCGACTACTTGCAACTTTACAAAAAGTATAACTATGAATCTCGTCATAGTTACAAACTTGATGCTATCGGTGAGATGGAAGTCGGTGAGAACAAAACTCAGTATGAAGGTACTCTTGACCAATTGTATAACAAAGACTTTAAAAAGTTTATTGAATACAACAGACAAGATACTATGTTGTTGGTCAAGATCCACAACAAGTTGAAATTCCTTGATCTAGCGAATGCGCTAGCACACGAGAATACAGTGTTACTGCCCACTGTTATGGGTTCAGTTGCTATGATTGAAATGGCAATCATGAACGAAGCCCATGAAAGAGGCATGGTAGTTCCTGATAAAAAACGAAAGACTGATAATGATGATGAAATCCAACAAGCGGCAGGTGCCTATGTTGCTACTCCCAAAAGAGGCTTACACGAATGGGTCGGTGCGGTGGACATCAACTCACTCTACCCCTCAGCAATCAGAGCACTCAACATGGCACCGGAGACCATTGTTGCTCAGGTCAGACAGACCCTCACAGACCAGTACATGAAAGAGAAGGGTGCTAAACTCGCCCGTGAAAAGAAGTACTATAAAGAAGGTGACGATGATGTGACCGGCGCCATTCTATGGGAAGGTTTGTTTGGTGCGTTAGAGTACACAGCAATCATGAACCAAGAACGTGGCACTATCTTAACTGTTGACTATGAAGATGGTCGAAGTGTAGAAATGTCTGCGGCAGAAATCTGGAAATTAGTATTTGATAGTCACAAGCCATGGATGCTAAGTGCGAACGGTACAATCTTTACGTATGAGAAAGAGGGTGTGATTCCCGGTCTACTCACACGTTGGTACAGTGAACGTAAGAGTATTCAGAAAGAAGCAAAAGCCGCATATGGTACAGACATGTACGAATACTATGACAAGCGACAACTTGTTAGAAAGATTTTGCTTAACTCTGCGTATGGCGCACTATTGAACGAACACTGCCGTTTCTATGATAAGCGTATTGGTCAATCGGTAACTCTATCAGGTCGTCAGATTGTCAAACATATGATGAGTGTTATTAACGAAACAGTTGAGGGTGTATATTCACACGAAGGAAACGCAATTGTTTATGGTGATACTGACTCATGCTACTTTACTGCCTACACAACACTTAAAAAGCAAATTGAAGATGGTGAGCTAGAATGGGATAAAGAAACCTGTATTGGTTTATATGATGGAATCGCGGATCAAGCGAACCAATCATTCCCTGCATTCTTAGAACGAGCATTTCATGCTCCTCGCAAGAATGGTGAGATTATCAAAGCTGGTCGTGAATTGATTGGTGATCGTAGCATCTTTATTACTAAGAAGCGTTATGCTATCAACATCTTTGACAAAGAAGGTAAGCGTAAAGACAAAGACGGGCAACTAGGTGATATCAAAGCTATGGGTCTTGACTTGAAACGTGCTGATACTCCTAAATACGTACAAGAGTTCTTAATGGACGTATTGGGTATGGTTCTTCAACATGGTAAACAGCGTGAAGATATCATTGAACGTGTGAAAGAGTTCAAGCGTGTCATGGTTGCGCAAGACAGTTGGACTAAAGGGTCTCCTAAGTCAGTGAATAACTTGACTAAGCACACTATTGCGTTTGAAAAGACTGGTAAGTGTGGTGTTGGACATGCTAGAGCCGCAATCAATTGGAACTATCTACGTAGAATGAACAGTGACAACTATTCAATGCAGATCGTAGATGGTATGAAAATTGTAGTGTGTAAGTTGAAGCCTAACCCATTAGGATTCAATAGTATCGCATACCCAGTAGATGAACTTAGGCTACCGCAGTGGTTCAAAGAATTACCATTCGATGATGCTGAAATGGAAAAGACATTAGTTGACGAAAAAATCGACAACTTGTTGGGTGTGCTTGATTGGGATATTAAGAGCAACATTGATGTTAAATCTACATTTGACGATTTGTTCTCATTTGGTTAAACTGGTGTTGACTTTCGCAATAAAACCCATCATAATACACACTATAGATTCCTAAATATGATAAAGCAACAAACTTTTGTAAGAGAACACACAACTCCTATTAAATGGATTGTCAGGAAGAATGCTATTCCTCTTGAATTGTGTAATCTTGCTATTGACTATGCTATGGGAACTGAGTCCGGCTTTCATCGGGTTAACAATAGAACACCCAAACACTGGGACATTCGTTGTGACACATGTAGGGTATCATTGACTTCAGAGGTCAATACTGAATTATCCAAAGTAATTCTACCTATATGGGAGCAAGCTATCAGTTTCTATGGTATGGAAACAACACATATTGAAGAATACGAAATTAAACGATATAATATAGGAGACTATGTTACAGAGCACGTTGACCAGTTTTACGGCACAATGGGTAACACTGAACGTAAATTGACGATGCTCATTCAGTTGAACGAAGGATATGAAGGCGGTGACTTAATGGTTGCTAAAAATTCAATGCCCAAGACAGCTGGAACAGTTATAGTGATACCTTCGTTTTATATACACGAAGTATTACCGATAACAAAAGGAGAACGCTGGTCACTAAACTGCTGGGCATGGGGCCCTCTATGGAAATAACTACTAAGGAAAAACATGAAAGACAATCTTAAAGACTTAATCGAACACACATATGGTTTAGGTAACATCGACCTAATCAAAATTACAGGTACTGACAAAGAAACTCAAATCAATGCTATCGCAGATGACAAGAGCGTTATTGTAAGCGGCACATTCAAAGCACCTATTGCTGACTTCATTGGTACATTTGGTATGCCTAACTTAGGTAAACTAAAAACTATTATTGGTTTTGAAGAATACGACAATGAAAGTAAAATCAACGTCACTACACAAACTAGCGGCGGCGTAACTTCTCCCTCTGCTATTCACTTTGAAACAAAAGGTGGCGACTTCATCAACGACTATCGCTTAATGAGCAAAACAATTGTTGAGGAAAAAGTCAAGAGCGTTACATTCAAAGGAGCCGCTTGGGGTGTTGAGTTCGAGCCTACTGTAGCAGGTATCTTGCGTTTGAAAAAGCAAAGCCAAGCTAACAGTGAAGAAAAGAACTTTACTATTAAAACTGAAAATGGCGACTTGAAGATTTATTTTGGTGACCCTTCAACACACAGCGGCAACTTTGTATTTCATACAGGTGTTACTGGCGCACTAAACAAGACATGGATGTGGCCCGTTAAAGAGTTTTTGAGTATCATGGACTTGGTTGGTGACAAGACTGTTCGCATCAGCGATGCTGGCGCTGCAGAAGTCACAGTCGATAGTGGCACTGCTACATATCGTTATCTACTCCCTGCTCAGGCAAAATGATTGACTACATAAGTGGTGGCGAGTACCTAAATGTTGTTAGCAACAAAGGTGCTCAGCCTTATATTAGTCTTAGTCAACCCATGACAGGCATGTTGTCATATGACGGTAGTAGTCAATCTATGAAAGTCTATGACGGCAACAGTTGGCAAACAATTGGCGGTGGTGCTGCCACTGTCAATCTATCAGGAAATGCAATTTCTGCACTCAAGTGGGCTGAACGTAAGATGAATGAAGAATATGCACTTCAAGCGTTAGCCGAAAAGAATCCTGCTATCAAAGACTTGCTAAGTCAAATCAAAGAAAAAGAAGATCAAATTAAAATGATTCAGACTCTATTAGAGAGTCCCGGCGACAATGGAATCAAACCTTCAATGGTACCTTAATGACACAAGATAACTTATCACAAAAACAAAATCCAGAATGGGCGTTGTTCTTACCAGCAGTGTCAAGTTTTTACATTAGCGGCTTGGGTAAACAACGTAAGGGTGAACCTTACTTTGACCAAAATCGCATACCTGCAGGATTTAACAATGATGTTGAAAAACTAAACTTTCTAAATAGCAAAGAAGGTCTGTATTACTACAAGTGGGGTTTGTACTCTGCTGGGCACGCCAACTTAGATACAACAGTTGACGATCCTAGCGAAAGTATCATACGTGAACGTGAAGAGGGCACGTTCATGTTGGGTGACAGTGGTGGTTTCCAGATTCTAAAATGTCAGTGGCCTGCTGATTGGAAAGATCCTAATTGTCCTCGTGCTATGAAAAAGCGTCAACAAGTGTTGACATGGATGGATACGTACATGGACTATGGTATGTGTTTAGATATACCATCACAATCCTTGACTACCTTTCATATCAAAGATCCTAAGACAGTTGAAAAAGATAAAGACGGAAAAGTTATCCCTGGCTCAGGTATATCAGCACACGGTATCAGCACGATTGAAGAAGCTATTACAGCTACCCATATTAACAACGAGTACTTTGTTAAGAATCGTTCGGGTAAATGTAAGTTCTTAAATGTTCTTCAAGGTCGTAATCATACTCAATCTAATGATTGGTATGCCGAAATGAAGAAATACTGTGATCCAAATGTCTATCCAGACAATCACTTTAATGGTTGGGCATTCGGGGGTCAGAACAAGATTGACATTCACTTGATGCTAACCCGTTTAGTTGATATCATCCATGATGGTTTACTACAAGAAGGCAAGCATGATTTGATTCACTGTTTGGGTACTAGTATCTTAGAATATGCCGTATTGTTTACTGACATTCAGAAAGCAATTCGCAAACATCACAATCCAAAACTAGTTATCACGTTTGACTGTGCTAGTCCATTCTACAGTGCGGCTAAGGGCCTTGCTTATTTCAATACAACTATTGAGCATAACAAGAAATGGTCTTATCAAATGGAAAAGACTGTTGACGGTAAACAATATGGTGTGCCTCAATTAGGTCAACCTGGTGGTGACCAACGTAAGTTTCGTGATGCTGTATTAGCAGATGGTTTCCATAAGACATTTACAGATAGTCCAGTTACTGATAAACTACTACTTAGGGACGTGTGCTATCGAGGCCAGGGCTTCTTGGGTGCACATCAAAAAGAAACTAAAACCAGTTGGGATACGTTGAGTTACACATTGATTCAGTCGCATAATGTTTGGATGCACATGAATGCTGTTCAAGAGGCTAATCGCCAGTATGAACAAGGTGTTGTGCCCAAGATGATTATGCACAAGTTCGAAGGTGGACAATTCTTTGCTAACTTGGTAGATGAAATCTTTAGTAAGAAAACTAAACAAGAAGCTATCGATTTAATTAACTATCACAGTAGCTATTGGCTACAGTTTCAATCAGGCAGTCAAGGAATCAGCGGTAAGAAAACTATCAATGCTATGACAATGTTTGACCAATTATTTGAAGTAGCTGGTGAACCCGAAGTTGATGAAGCCATCGAAGATAGTGATGACGCAATGGCAGAAATATTAGGAGAATAATATGCCGTATACTAGTAGAATTAGAACTCTGGAAGAATCATATAGATTAGTAGAGAATCAATTGTTCCAATTAGAGAAGTCAGGTAGCACAGATTCTGATAAAATGACACAATTGCGTGAAGCAAAAGAAAAGTACCTTAATGAACTACGTCACATGCGTAGGGCACAATGGGATAATGACCACGAAACTGTTGACCTTGGAGATGATAGATGAACGAGCAACATGAACAAGCACTTGCTGAACAACGAGCAAGAATTAAAGACAAAGCCAAACGAATGATCTGGGTAACCTTCAACAAAGAAGGTATCCATCGCTACCCGGCTGCAAGTACCGACCCGAAACTCGCATCGGGTGACGAGTATGATGTTAGCTTCTTGGGTATGCCACACAGACATATCTTCCACTTTACAGTGGGGATTCAAGTATTTCATAATGACCGTGATATTGAATTCATCCAGTTTAAACGCTGGCTTGAGAACCTTTACAAAGAAGGTACTCTGGAACTCAATTTCAAGTCATGTGAAATGATTAGCGATGACCTTTATGAACAAATCGCTAGTCGCTATACAGGGCGTGACGTTGAAATCA
>JACCDX010764886.1_pt1 | contig 26710 bp, 17 predicted proteins | sample 7449681 | NCBI WGS metagenome assembly JACCDX01 (sample SAMN15323450, study PRJNA562643) | freshwater metagenome | isolation source: river surface water | place: USA:Blue River Watershed | collected 2017-08-18
ATCAATCAGAAACTCTACGCCTCGGCTGACGAAGACGTACCCGATCAATACCGACGCCTGGTCGAGGAGTATTATCGCGTGCTGTCCGAGAACAACGGGGCAGGCAGCGCGGCGCCCTGACGATGAAATTCATTCTGGATCAACACTATCTGGATGCCATCGCGCAGGGGCGGTTCACCTTCGCCTACGGTGTCAGTCCCTGGCTCGCGCTGCTGCTCGTGGTGGCGCTGGTCGGCATCGTGTGGTGGTCCTATCGCAAGACCACCCGCGCGCTCTCGCCAGCCTGGAAGACGGGCCTGATCACGCTGCGCTCCCTGGTCCTGATCCTGCTCTTCGTCTGCTTGCTGCGACCGGTGGTGACCACCGAACAGGTCGTGCCACAGGAGACCTACCTCGCCATCCTGGTCGATGATTCCCAGAGCATGAGCATTCCCGATCTGGCCGGCTCGCAGACCCGGGCGGCCGCCGTCAGCGAGCTGCTGTATGGCGATGCCGGCATCGTCGAGGGCCTGGGCGACACCTTCCAGGTGCGCACCTTCCGTTTCGACAAGAACACCCAGCGCGTCTCCGAGCCCGGTGCCCTCACGGCGGCGGGCACAGCCTCGTCGCTCGATCAGGCGCTGCAGTACGTGGACGAGCAGCTGAGCGGTCTGGCCCTGGGGGGCGTCCTGCTCATCAGCGACGGTGCCGACAACGAAGGCGTCGACCCGCTGCCGCGCGCCCAGAGCTTCGGCGCTCGCGAAATTCCGGTGTTCACCGTGGGCGTGGGGCAGGAGAACATTCCCCGCGATGTGGGCATCGTCGACGTGGTGGCGGCCAAGACGGTGCTGGAAGGCTCGGTCTTCAATGTGGACATCGCCCTCAGCAACCAGGGCTATGCCAATCGTTCCGTCGAAGTCGCCGTGCTGGATGGCGAGACGGTGGTGACCACGCAGCAGGTGGTGCTGGGCGACGACAATTCCACGCGTCGCGTCAGCATCGAGCTGGAGCCGGAGCGGCGCGAGGCCATCGTCTATACGCTGCAAGTCGCGGAACAGGAAGACGAGATCGTCCTGCAGAACAATCGCTACAGCTTCCTCGTCGACAACTCCGAACGCCCGGCGCTGGATGTGCTCTACGTCGACGGACACCCGCGCAACGAGTACAAGTTCATCCGCCGCGCCGTGGAGGGCGACACCTCGCTGCGTCTGGCCACCTATCTGCAGACGGGGCCGGGCAAGTTCTACCGCCAGGGCATCGAGTCTGCGCTGGAGCTGTCTGCCGGGTTTCCCACCACGCGCGAGGAACTCTATCAGTACGAGGCGGTGATCCTGGGCGACATCGACCGCGACTTCCTCACTGACGAGCAACTGGAAATGCTGCAGGACTTCGTTGCCGAGCGCGGCGGCGGCCTGCTGGTGGCCGGCATGCTGCAGGACGAGTTCGTCGACACCGTGCTGGCCGACATCCTTCCCGTGACCCTGGTGCCCTCCACCGTGCTGCCGCAGAACCTGCAGGGCGGCATCACGCGCGGCACCCATCTGACCGGCGAGATCTTCACGCCGAAGCTCACCACGGCGGGCGAGTTCTCCGAGCTGCTGCGCCTGCACAGCGACGATGCCGAGAACCGTCGCCTCTGGGCTGCCATGCCCGATCTGCAGGGCGCCTATGTCACCGGGCGCGCCAAGCCCGGCGCCACGGTGCTGATGGAACACAATGCGCTGCAGTTCCAGAACCAGGCGCTGCCCATCATCGCCATGCAGCGCTATGGCAGCGGTCGCAGCATGACCATCACCAGTGCCAGCACCTGGCGCTGGCAGATGATGATGCCGGCCGAGGACCAGTCCCACGAACGCGTCTGGCGTCAGCTGCTGCGCTGGCTCTCGGTGTCAGCGCTCGAGCGCGTCACCGTCGAGTTCGATCGCGAGTTCTATCACGTGGGCGACACTGTCGAGGTCACCGCCACCGTGCGCGACATCAACTACCAGCCTGACAACAATGCCTCTGTCTGGGTGCATCTGACCGGCCCGCAGGGCGAGCTGCTGGATGCCGCCATGGAGTGGGACATCGACCGCGACGGCGTCTACCGTACCCGCTTCGAGGTGCAGAACGAGGGCGTGTTCAATCTGCTGGTGGACGTGCCCAGCGCCGCTGGCGAGGCCGATCGCAGCGACACCGAGCGCATGAGCGCCTTTGTCGTCACCCCTTCCCTGCGCGAGTTCACCTCGGCCGGGCGCGACACTGCCCTGCTGGAGCGCATTGCGCAGGTCAGCGCAGGACGCTACTACAACCTGGAGCAGTCCTCCTCGCTGGTGAACGACATCACCTACACGCCCAACGCTTACTCCGTGGAAGTGCAGGAGGACCTGTGGGACACCCCGGCCCTGCTGTTCCTGCTGATTCTGTTGCTGTGCGCCGACTGGGTCGCACGTCGATTCAAGGGCTTGTCATGATGGGTACGATGCGCAGATCGATACGACGGAAGCTGGCTGGGGGCCTGGCCTTGGGCCTGAGCGTGCTGGCCACAGCGGCACTCGGCCAGAGCGGGGACCAGGAAGACGTCTGGTTCCGCGGCGGTCCCGAGGCGGCGCGACATGCGCTGATCATCACCGGGGCTGCTGCATCTGACGAGATCCGCGCCCGCTTCTCGCAGTGGTCCAATTCGCTGCACGACATCCTGGCGCGGGACTATGGCTACAGCTCCGACACCATCACTCTGCTGCTGGATGACGGCAGCACGGCGGGAACGAACCCGCGTGTGGATGGCAGCTCACGACGCGAGGATATCGAGACGGAGGTGAGCCGGTTGCAGCAGACCCTGGAGGCCGGGGATCAGCTCACTGTGTTCATGATCGGTCACGGCTCTTCGTCCGACGCTGCCGCCAAGTTCAATATCGTCGGGCCCGACATCACCGGGGACGAGTTCGCCACGCTGCTCGCCGCATTCCGGCAGCAGGATCTTGTGGTGATCAACACCACCAGCGGCAGCTTCGAGTTCTCGGCGGCACTGGCTGCGCCGGGGCGCGTCATCCTCTCGGCCACCCGCACCCGCGCCGAGCGTTACGACCCAATGTTCGCCCGTTATCTCATCGAGGCGCTCGATGCCCGCGCAGGCGATCGCGACAAGAATGGCCGCGTCTCCGTGCTGGAGGCGTGGACGTTTGCCAGTCAGAGCGTGCAGGGCTGGTATTCCGAGCAGGGGAGACTGCCGACGGAGCGTTCGGTGATCGATGACAACGGCGACGGCAATTTCAGCCTGGAGCCTTCGGCCAGCGCAGGCGATGGCAGCCTCGCCGAGATCGCCTATTTCGACAATCACAGCGCCGGGCCGCAGAAGAGCTCGCCCGAGGCGCGTGCCCTGCTGGCCGAGATGCAGGAACTGGAACGCGCGATTTTCCTGCTGCGCGGCCAGAAGGCCAATTATCTGGAAGAGGACTACTGGACCCGGATGGAAACACTGTTGATCGATCTGGCAAGAAAGACAGGACGGTACCATGAACTTCCCTGAGCGCTTCGCACGTCGTTTTGCCCTTCGCCCCCTGAGCCTGTGCCTGCTGCTGCAGGCCGGCCTGCTGGCCCTGCCGGCAGCGGCCCAGGAACCCATCGTCCAGATGCAGCCAGCGCTCGAACGCGCCGAGGAACTGCTGCAATCCGGTTCCTATCTCGCGGCCATCGAACTGTTCCAGCGCGTGGATGGCTTCGACGAGGAAGCCGGCCTGCTCGGTCTGAGCAAGGCGCTCGCCCACACGGGTGAATACGAGCGCGCCATCGAGGCCCTGGAAGACGCCATCTCGGATAACGCCGCTTCCGCCCGTCTTGCCACCCAGCTGGCAGAGCTCAAGCGGGCCACCGGCCAGTCCGCCGAGGCGCTGCAGATTCTCGAGGAAGTCGTGACGGGCAATACCACGCCGCCCGTGCGCGCCCTGGTGCAGTACGGCAGCCTGCTGCAGTACACAGGACGCCGTGATGAGGCCCGCGTGCAGCTCGAGGCGGCGATCGGCCGCTACGACGCCGGCATGGTGTTCGACGCCGAGGAAATCGCCATGGTGGCCGTGGCCAGCTGGCTGCTCGATCGCTTCCACGACGCCAACAGCCTGTTCAGCGAAGCCGTGCGAATCGATCCGCAGAACCTCGAGGCCCAGGTGCTGTGGGGCGACCTGTTCATGGAAAAATTCAATGTCGTGGACGCCGAGCAGTCCTACAACGCCGCCCTCGAGATCAACCGTCGCTACACCCCCGCGCTGGTGGGGCAGGCGAAGATCAGTGGCGGCGAACGCTCGCTGGCCTTCGCTCTCGACGTCAACCCGAACGATGTCGCCGCGCTGGAGACCATGGCCACGCTGCTGGTGATGAACGACCGCGCCGACGAGGCCGTGGAGTATGTCGAGCGCGCGCTGGAGGTGAACCCGGAATCGCTCAAGTCCCTCAGCATCCTGGCTGCTCAGGCCGCTCTGCACGAGCGCTTCGATGAGTACGCCGAGCTGGAAGCCCGCGTGAATGCCTTCAGCCCGGGCAATGCCCGCTTCTACGGCGATCTCGCCGATGCCTTCGGCAATGCCTACCGCTTCACCGAGGCCGTGGGCTATGCGCGCCAGGCCGTGGCCGCCGACCCGAACTACTGGCAGGGTCACACCCTGCTCGGCACCAACCTCATCCGCCTGGGCGAGGAAGAGGAAGGCCGCGTGGCCCTGGAGCTGGCCTTCGACAACGACCCCTTCAATGTGATGACCTCCAACATGCTCAAGGTGTTCGACACGCTGGAGGAATATGCCACCCTGCGCACGGAGCACTTCGAGGTGCGCATGAGTCAGCGCGACGCCCGCGTGCTGTGGCCCTACATGGCGCCGCTGCTGGAGGAGAGCTGGGCCACGCTGACCGCCAAGTACGGCTTCGAGCCTGAGGCGCCGGTGCTGGTGGAGGTGTTCGAGCGCACCGATGACTTCGCCGTGCGCTCCGTCGGCCTGCCCGACATCGGCCCGCTGGTGGGCATCTGCTTCGGCAAGGTGGTCACGCTGATCTCGCCGCAGACGCTCGATGCCAACTGGCAGGAGATCCTCTGGCACGAGCTGGTGCATGTGTTCACCCTGCAGATGACCAACAACCGCATGCCGCGCTGGCTCTCCGAGGGCATCTCGGTGTGGGAGGAGCGCGAGGCGCGGCCCGAGTGGGGTCGTCGTCACGGCATGGAGCTGGTGCGCGCCGCCCAGCAGAACAAGCTGCTGCCCGTGAGCAATCTGAATGCCGGGTTCACCGGCGCGGACAGCAACGAGGATCTGGGCTTCGCCTATTTCCAGTCTTACCTGGTGGTGGATTACATCGCGCAGGAGCACGGCTTCGACAAACTGATCGAGCTGATCAAGCAGTACGCCCTGATCAAGGAAGAGTCGGCGATGTTCGAGACCGTGTTCGCCATGTCCATCGACGATTTCGATGCGGGTTTCCGTGCGTGGATCGATCGCCGCGTGCAGGAGATCAATGTCTACGTGCATACCGAGGATGCCGCCGACGAAGGCGCCGCACACGGCCACGGCCAGCGCGAGAATTCCAGTGCCGTGATGGCCGAGCTCTACAACAACGCCTCGCTGAAACAGCACATGCGCCAGCGCGTGCAGGACCAGCCGCGCGACTTCCAGGCGCATCTGCAACTGGGCATCGTGCTGTTCAAGGAAGAGGCCTTCGACGAAGCCAAGGTGCATCTGCAGATCGCTCACGACATCCTGCCGGATTACTCGGGCTACCCGAGCCCTTCGCTTGTCCTGTCGCAGATCCACGAGCGCGAGGGCAATCAGGCGGCCCGCCTGGAGCAGCTGCGCATCATGCTGCAGAACCAGCAGCACGACGATGACTCCACCGTCCTGCTGGCGACGGCGGCGCTGGAAAGCGGCGATCTGGAGAGTGCCCGTTACTACATGGATCGCGCCCTTGCCATCACCCCTTACCGTCTCGATGTGCATCGCATCGGGGCGGAGATCGCCCGTCGCCAGAACGATCCGCAAATGGCGGTGCGCGAACTGGAGGTGCTGGTGGATCTGGATGTGAACGATCCGGTGGAGGCGCGCACCGATCTGGCCGAGGCGTACATGGCGAACGGTCAGGCCACCGAGGCAAGGCGCAATATCCTGAATGCGCTGGAGATTGCGCCCAGCTATCAACGTGCCCAGCAGGTGTTGCTGCAGGCGGTGGATGCGACGCAGTAAGGCGGCGGGATGTCCCGCGGAGACGAGTCGATGCAAGGCAATCGGGTGAGAGGCACCATTCTGGGCAAGGCGCTGCGGCCGTGGGTTGCGCTCGCCACTGCACTGCTGTGCAACGCCGGCGCGCAGGCCCAGACCACCGCCGTGCCGCTGGATTTCGACCCGGAGTCCTTCCTGCGCGAGGCGAACTCCGAGGTGGCTGTGCCTACCGAGTTCACCTGGATCCGGGGTCGCTACACCAACTACGGCGGCGGACGCGGACGTCGCGGCGGCGGCTTTGATGGCGGCGACTTCGGTGGCGGCTTCGGCGGCTTCGGCGGCGGCGGGCGGCGCGGCGGCTGGTGGGACACCGACTTCCCGGATGCCGAATCCAACTTCCTGCGCGGCGTGCAGCGCTACACGAACATCGATGCCAACAGCAAGAGTTACGACTTCCTGGAGCTGACCGATCCGCGTCTGTTCGAACACACGTTCCTTTACATGAACATGAAGCGTGTGCCCATTGGCAGCACCATGAGCGGCCCCAACTTCAGCCCCGAGGAAATCGAGGCCATGCGTGAATTCATGTTCCGCGGCGGCTTCATCCTGCTGGACGACTTCTGGGGGGATGCGCATCTGGAGGACTTCCAGACCGAGATGGCGAAGCTTTTTCCCGAACGCCCCGTGGTGAAACTCGACACTGATCACGAGATCTTCCACACCTTCTTCGACGTCGAGGAAGTGGTGCAGGTGCCAGGTCGCGCAGTCACCTGGGACTACAACGGCGGCTTCAGTCTTGATGACCCGAACTACCCCCCGGCGGTGTACGCGATTCTCGACGATGACGGCCGTGTTATGCTCGTGGCCAACCACAATGCGGACCTGGGCGATGGCTGGGAACACACGTTCTTCGAGCCGTATCCCACGCGCTACAGCAACGAGGCGTACAAGATTGCCATCAACTACTTGATATACGCGTTCACGCACTGAGGCGGACACGCAGGCAGACACACCATCCACAGGAACCACAGCGAAAACAGGACTCACCCCATGTCAGAGATACAGCAAGTCGAAGAGGGCGCCGCAGCGGGACTGGAAAGCCAGGATGACCTGGCACTGGTCAGGAAGATGCAGGACGGACGTGATCAGATCATCGCCGAGATCAAGAAGGTCATCGTCGGTCAGGACGCTGTCATCGACGAGCTGCTGATCGCCCTGTTCGCCGGGGGCCACTGTCTGGTGACCGGCGTTCCCGGCCTGGCCAAGACCCTGCTGATCAAGACGGTGGCCGACATCCTTCAGGTGAAGTTCAGCCGTATCCAGTTCACCCCCGACCTGATGCCCTCCGACGTGGTGGGCTCGGAGATCGTGGAAGAGCAAGACGGCAATCGCGCCCTGAAGTTCGTGAAGGGCCCGATCTTCACCAATATCCTGCTCGCAGACGAGATCAACCGTACCCCGCCCAAGACCCAGTCTTCACTGCTGGAGGCGATGGAAGAGCGCCAGGTGACGGCCGCCGGCGTCACTCACAAGATGGCACGCCCCTTCTTCGTGCTGGCCACGCAGAACCCCATCGAGCTGGAAGGCACCTACCCCCTGCCGGAAGCGCAGCTCGACCGCTTCATGTTCAAGATCGAACTGGGCTATCTGACCGAAGACGAGGAAGTGATGGTGGTGGGCAACACCACGCAGATCGTCGACAACACCGTGTCCCACCCGCTGAGCGGCGAGGACATCCTCGAGTTCCAGCGCATCGCCCGCCAGGTGCCGGCGGCCGAAGCAGTGATCCGCTATGCTGTGCGCCTGGTGCATGCTTCACGTCCGAACAGCCCGGTGGCGCCGAAGTTCGTCAACGACTGGGTCAGCTGGGGCGCCGGCATCCGCGCCTCACAGAATCTGGTGCTGGCCGGCAAGGTCCGCGCACTGCTGCGCGGGCGCTACAACGTCTCTTACGGCGACATCCGCGCACTGGCTCCGGCCGTGTTGCGGCACCGCGTGCTGCTGAACTTCCATGCGGAGGCCGAGCGCATCACCACCGATGAGGTGATCCGCCGCCTGATCGAGGCGGTGCCCGAGCCGACGTCCGGCATCTAGGCCCGTGGCGGACGCATCCTCATGACGAGCAACACGACATTCATCGACCCGACGGTTCTCTCCAGCCTCGACAATCTGGAGCTGCGCGCCCGCGTGGTGGTGGAGGGCTTTGTCTCCGGTCTGCACAAGAGTCCGCACCGCGGCTTCAGTGTGGAATTCACGGACTATCGTCACTACTACCGTGGCGACGACATGCGTCACGTCGACTGGAAGCTCTACGCCCGCAGCGACAAGTTCTACATCAAGCAGTATGAGGACGAGACCAATGTCCGCTGTTATGTGGTGCTGGATTCCAGCGCGTCCATGGGCTACGCCTCGGGCGCGATGAGCAAGCTGGAGTACGGCCGCACGCTGGCCTCGGCGCTGGCCTATTTCATCATGCGTCAGCGCGATGCCGTGGGGCTGATCACCTTCGACGAGAAGGTGAACGAATACATTCCCGCGCTCTGCCGACAGCCGCATCTGATCCGCATCCTGCGCGTGCTGGCGGGCCTGCAGGCCGGGGCGCGCACGGACGTCGTGCGCCCGCTGTCTGATCTGGCCAGCAATCTCAACCGCAAGAGCATGGTGATCCTGATCAGCGACATGCTGGAAGACGAGGAACAGATCATCAAGACGCTGCAGCGCCTGCGTTCCATGGGCAACGATGTGATCGTGTTCCATGTTCTCGATGACGCCGAGCTGCATTTCCGTTTCCAGGAAGCCACGGAATTCATCGATTCCGAGACTCGCGAGAGCTTCATCACTCAGCCCCAGTCGATCCGCGACGCCTATCTGGAGAATCTCGGCAACTATCTGGAGTTCTGCAAGAAGCAGTGCCAGAGCAGTGGCGTGGACTACTGCCTGCTCAACACCTCGCAGCCGCTGGACACGGCGCTGTATTCCTACATCGCGCGTCGCGCCAGGAGTTTCTGAATGAGCTTCCTGAGCCCGTTGTTTCTCTTCGGTCTGCTGGCGGCGGCCCTGCCCATCGCCATTCACCTGATCCGCAAGGAAACCCCGCCGAAGATGGTGTTCGGCACCCTGCGTTTCCTGAAGAACACCTCGAAGAAGCTGATCCTGTTCCAGCAGATCCAGCAGTGGCTGCTGCTGCTGTTGCGGGCAGCCGTGATTTCCCTGCTGGTGTTCGCCTTCGCGCGCCCCCTGTTCGATGGAGCCATCGCGAACCTGGTGGATGCCGCGCCGGAGTCCTCGGTGATCCTGCTCGATGTCTCCATGAGCATGCGTTATGGCGACCGCAGCGAGCAGGCGCGCGCGGCGGCACAGGATCTGCTCGCGGGCATGACGGCGGGCGACGAAGTGGCCATCGTGGCCTTTGGCGGTTCCGCGCTGCAAGTGCGTGAGCTCAGCACCGATCTGGATGGCGCCCGCGCCTTCCTCGATGGGCTCGCCGAGCCGGGCTATGAAGTGACCCGCTACATGCCGGCTCTGCGCCTGGCCAATGACCTGCTGGAATCCGCTCGCCACGAGAGTCGCAGCGTGCATCTGATTTCCGACTTCCAGGCCAGCGGCATGGGCAATGACGATTCCGGCTGGGTGATGTCGGCGGGAGTGCGCCTGAACCCCGTGGATGTGGGCGAAGGGCCGACGCGCAATCTGCTGCTCACCGACGTGCGCTCCCCCGACCAGCTCATCGAGAACCAGAGCGAATACGAGATCCTGGCGCGCGTGCGCAGCACCGGCAGCGTGCATGTCGACCAGGCCGAAGTGCGGCTGCTGCTGGACGGTGTCGAAACCGCGCGCATGCCGGTGAATCTCACCGATCTGTCCGAGGAAGTGGTGCGCCTGCCGGCGGTGTTCGATACCGCGGGAACCCATCGCGGAGAGATTCGCGTGGGCACCGACGATTTCGCCATCGACAACAGCTATTTCTTCACCGTGGACGTCATGGCGAAGATCCGGGTGTTGCTTGTCAATGGCGAGCCTTCCGCCAACTGGTACGAGGACGAGGCGCACTGGCTGAGTCTCGCCATCGGTGGCACCGCAGAGTCGCCCTTCGTGCTTACCCGCAGCACGCCCCGTGAGCTCGATGCCGATCTGCTGGCACAGCATGACGTGGTGGTCCTGCTCAATGCCGGCAGCGACTTCAATTCCACCCAGGCAGGCGCCTTGAACGACTTCGTCCGCGCCGGTGGCAGCCTGCTGGTGGCGCCGGGGGATCGCGTCGCGGCGGGGCCGTTCAACCAGCTCTTCGGCGCCATCAGTCCCGCCACTCTGGGTCAGCCCGTGCGCCTGGCGGCGGGGGACTACCTGCTGATCGCCGACATCGATCAGCGTCACCCGGTGCTCTTGCCGCTGGGCACCGATTGGGGCGTGCGCTTCGAGGGCTACTGGGAGGCCACGGCCGCTGCCGAGGCCGAAGTTCTGATGCAGTTCGACAATGGCAGTCCCGCGCTGCTGGAGCGTGCAGTGGGGCAGGGCAGAGTGCTGCTGCTCGCGTCCGCGCTGGACACCGAGTGGAGCAATCTGCCGCTGCAGGGGCTGTATCTCCCCTTCGCACACGAGTCTCTGCGTTACCTGGCCCAGGCCACCGAGAAAGAGCGCGCCTATCGGGTGGGGGATGTGATCGACCTGAGCACGGCGGTGGCGGAAGATGCCACGCTCACGATCTCGGATGCGGCTGGCGCGAGCACGCAATTGCTCGCGGGCAATCGGCTGCTCACGGCGGCCACTGCCGGCTTCCTGAACATTGACGATGGCGAGTCGGTGCAGTTCTACGCGGTCAATCCCGATCCGCAGGAATCCGCGCTGGAACGCATCGCGCCCTCCGCCCTGCAGGATGCCGTCACCAATCCCGAAACCGAGCCGGTGCAGTCCGAGGAAGTGCGCACCGCCCAGTTGATTGCGGAGATCGAAGGCCCGCAGCGCGTGTGGTGGTGGCTGCTGCTGCTGGTCATGCTCATGTTGCTGGCCGAAACCCGCGTCGCCAATACCACCTACCGCTGAGGACAGGGCCGGAAGACGGCCCTGTCATATTTGTCACAATTCCATCCTGTTGTTTTTCAAGCGCTTTCATTTTCGGTTTGTCATGGCTGTGTAACAAGCCAGTCATATGTCACGAAAAATTCATGAAATTGCGCCAGTTTTTGGTTGCCTGAGCCGGGTTCCTGGAGGATATTTCCCCCACAAAAACTAGAAAGACGGTATTGGAGATGAACTATAAGAATGGCTTTCTTCGCACTTTTTTCTACACGGCAATCCTGACAGCGTCCTGCACATTCGCTCATGCACAGGACAATGGACTCTCTTCCGCTGACACTGCCGCGCCCGATCTTCAGGCGCAGGCAGCGCAGCATGTCGGCCTTGCGGGCGACATGGCGGCGGAATTCGGCCCCTATGATCTGCGTCTGACGGAACCGCTGCTGGCAGCGGCCGACCTGCAGGCGGAGGCGGGGCTTTTCGCACAGGCTCTGGAGGGCTATCAACAGGCCTTGCAGATCACGCGCATCAACACGGGTCTCTACAGTGAGCAGCAGATCCCCCTGGTGGAGCGCATCATCGACTGCCACGTCTCGCTGGCCGACTGGCCCAACGTGGACGAGCAGTTCCGTTATTTGCAGCTGCTGTATTCCCGAGTCTACGAGCCGGGCTCGGAGGGCTGGGCGCGCGGCATTGCCCAGGTCTCGGACTGGCATGTGCTCGTGATCAATCACGGCCTGGTCACCAATCGCCAGGATCATCTGAAAGAGGCGCATGAGTTGCTGACCCAGAGGCTCGAGTTCACGCAGAAACTGGAAGGCGTGGATGCGCAAGTGCTGGAGGTGCTGCGACGCAATGTCGAACTGACCACGCATTACATGCGCCTGGCGGCACGGCGCTCGGCACAGGAAGCCTTCGACGGCGCCAGACTCAGTCTGGTGGATCAGGTGGCCTGGACGAACTGATGGGGCGGGAGGTTGAGTGAAGGTCGCTGAGGAGCGGAACCGGCGGACTGCTCAGTGTCAGAAAAGGGGGGGGGGACAAAGATCCGTCTGCAGGCCCTCTCCTCAGCTGTTTCTGTCCGGTTGCCACACTCCCTGGCGGCTGTTGAACAGAAAGTGAACGGATACTAGCACAGGCATTTCGCGCAAAAGTTTGCGAGTTACAAACTGTTGCAAAACTTCAAACTGTGACATGTGGGCACTCTTGTGCCCACGTGTCTGTTTCGAACGCTCGTTCTTTATCTTGAGCGCTTCCCCGTCAATCAGCTTCCGAGCCCCGTCGTCATGCCGGGATTGGCCGTGCTGCTGCCGCGCCCGAACAGTCTGCGCAGGCTTCTCAGATACTCGCGCAGCCTGCTTGGCAGCGCCAGCATGGCCGGTGTGATGATCAGCGTGAGAATGGTGCCGAAGGTCAGCCCGTACACGATGGCGCTCGCTAATTGCACCCACTGCGACGTGATCGGCCCACCCACTTCGATCTCGGCTCCGATCAGGTCGATGGAGACATGCATGGCCAGCGGCAGCAGGCCGCAGCCCGTGGTGAACGTCGTGAGGAATACCGGACGCAGGCGTTGCACGCCTGTCTGCACGATCACTTCCTCCAGGCTCCAGTCCTTGCGGCTGCTGCGCAGATAGTTGAACGTGTCGATCAGGATGATGTTGTTGTTCACGATGATGCCCGCGAGCGCCACAATGCCCACGCCGGTCAGAATGACACTGAAAGTCTGCCCGGTGATGAGCAGGCCCAGCAGCACGCCCGTGGTGGAGAGCAGCACGGCAGACAGAATCAACAGTGCCTGATAGAAGCTGTTGAACTGCGTGACAAGCAGGATCGCCATCAGCATCAGAGACAGACTGAAGGCCTGCATCAGGAACGCGAAGGACTGCTCCTGTTCCTCGTTGGCGCCACGGAACTGATAGTCCACGCCTGCCATCATGGGGTTGGCTTCCAGCCACTGCTCCAGTTCCGCCAGCTTGTTGGCCGTCACTTCCCCAGGTGCCGGGTTCGCGCGCACATAGATGACCTTGTTGCCGTCGACGCGCTGGATCGAGCTGACCTTGGGTTCTGGAACGCGGGTGATGAAACTGCTCACGGGCGCCGGACCGCTGGTGGTGTTCACCATGATCTTCTCGATCTGTTCGAGCCCACGATACTCCTCCGGGTAGCGTACACGGATGTCCACTTCCTCTTCAGTGTCGTCAGGGCGATAGTCCCCCATGCGCACGCCTTCGGTGAGCAGCTGCACTGCGGTGCCCACTTCGGTGATGCTGGCGCCGAACATGGCGGCGCGGGCACGGTCGACATTGATGGCCCATTCGATACCGGGGATCGGCGTGGTGTCATCGATATCGATCAGGCCGGTCATGCCGGTTTCCAGATACTCGCGGACGCGCTTGGCCTCGGTGATCAGATCTTCCAGGTTGTCGCCGAAGATCTCGATCTGCAGCTCCTTGCCCACGGGGGGGCCCTGCTCGATGGTGGCTATCTCGGCGCGCACGCCCGGGATATTGCTGATGGCGTCGCGATAGAGGTTCTCGATCTCGAAACCATTGACGTCCCGGATGCGGCGATCGACGAACTCCACGAAGATGGTGCCCACCAGATCCGGCGCAGAACTTTGACCGCCTCCCAGACTCTGGCCGGCGCCGGACTGGGTGACGATGTTCTTGTAATAGCCCACGTTCATGATGCGCTGTTCGACATCCACCACCATGTCGCGGATTTCCTCGGGCGAGAAATTGCCACGCGCGAAGACCTGCACACGCGTCTGGTTCGGCTCGACCGCAGTGAAGAACTCCACGCCCGCACCATAGTTGAAGTAGGCTATCGCGATGCCGACCAGCGTGGCGATGCTGCCCAGGAACACCAGCACGGGTGAGCGGGCCGCCCCGCGCAGAACGCTCGCATAGCCGCGCGCCACTCCATGCAGATGCGCGGAGTCGACTTCGTCGTGATGCGAAGCCGTCACCGTGCCACTCACTTTCGGGGCCTTGGCAAACAGGGCTCCAAGCACGGGTGCGAACCACAGTGCGTAGAGCAGTGAACCCACCAGCACCGCAAACACCGTGATGGGCAGATAACGCATGAACTCGCCCGCGACTCCCGGCCAGAACATCATCGGCAGGAAGGCGGCCAGTGTGGTCATCGTCGAGGCGATGATCGGCCAGAACATCCGGTTCACGGCCTCCTGATAGGCGTCCTCCTTGGTGTAGCCCTCCGCCATCTTGGTGTCGGCGAACTCCACCATCACGATGGCCCCGTCGATGAGCATGCCCAGCCCCAGCAGCAGGCCGAAGATCACCATGAAGTTGTAGGTGAAGCCCAGCGCCGAGATGACGATGAAGGCGAAGAAGAACGAGAAGGGCACGGCCAGGGTCACGAGGATGCCGGACCGTACGCCCACCGCAGCGATGACCACGATCAGCACCAGCACCATGGAGGAGACCATGTTGCCCTGCAGGCCCAGGTTCTGCTCGATCACGATGGGGGCCGTGTTGTTCAGATAGGCTATGGTCACGGCCGGCGGCAGAGAGGGCAGCATCTCTTCCACGATGACGTCGATCTTGTCCATGGCTTCGATGAGATTCGCGCCCTTGCGCTTCTGCACGTCGATGGAGATGGAGCGCTGGCCGTTGGCATAGGAGTAGCGCTGCGCATCCTTGAAGGTGCGGCGCACCTCGGCGATGTCACTGAGAGTGAGCACGCCGAACTGGTTGGCGGCGATGGGGATGTCGAACAGATCTTCCTGAGTCTCGATCAGGCCAGGCAGTTTCACGGAGAAGCTGCCCTGGCCGGTGTTCACGGCGCCGGCGGGGATGAGCCGGTTGTTGTTGTTCACCGCCTGCACGATCTGCTGATTGGTGAGCCCGTAGGTCTCCAGCTGCGCCGGGTCGATGATGGCTTCCAGCAGTTCCTCGCGATCGCCCACCATGTCCGCAGACATGATCTCGGGCAGTGTCTCGATGCGGCGCTGCAGATCCTGCGCGACCTGCAGCAGGACGCGTTCCGGCACGTCCTGACCACTGATGGCGATCTGTACCAGCGGCACGGAAGCGGCCGAGACCTCCTGCACGATCGGCTCTTCCGTGGATTGCGGGAAGCGGGCCTGGGCGCGGTCGATGGCCGTGCGGATTTCCTGCAGGGCAATCGTGGAATCCAGGGTCACGTCGAATTCGGCGATGATCGTCGCCGCGCCCTCACTGGAGAAGGAGCTCACTTCCGTGATGCCTTCGACGGTCTTGAGTTCCACTTCCGCGGGCTTGGCCAGCAGGCGCTCGGCGTCTTCGGGGGAAATGCCCTCGTGGATGATCGTGGTGACGATGATCGGCACCGACACGTCCGGATTGAGCTCGACGGGAATGGTCAGATAGGACACGAAGCCTGTGGCCATGATGGCCGCAAAGATGCTCAGTGTGGTTCTGGCCCGGGATACAGAGGCACGTATGTAGCGCATGTCAGTTGTCCGTTCAGAGAGTTGACCAGGAAGAATCGGGAACCACGGTCTGGCCGGCGAAGACAATCTCCTGACCATGGGTGATGACCTGTACGCTGGCGGGCAGGCCGGTCACCCACATGCCGGGATCGACGCTGGTGTTCTCGCCCACGATGGTGACAGGCGCGAAGTGCACCAGGTTGCTGGCATCGACATGCTTGATGCCCACCAGACCGGCGTCATCCATGGTGAGCGCGGAGGCCGGCACCAGATGGGCAGTGGTCTCGCTGGCTGCGATGTAGATCTCGGCGGTGATGCCCTGGCGAATGGGCTGTTCGGTCGGGTCGATCTCGACTTCGATCGCGTAACTGCGCGAGGTGCTGTCGGCCGCGCGGGAGATGTAGGTCACCTTGCCGGACAAGGACTCGCCGGACAGCAGCGTCGCACGCACCGGCGCTCCCAGCACCAGCTTGCCGACGTCCTGCTCGGGCACCAGGCCGGTCAGCAGCATCGGGGTGTCATCGAGCAGGGAGGCGCACTGGCCGCCCATGTCCATGAGATCGCCCACTTCCACGGCACGTGTCTCCATGATGCCGGCGAAGGGCGCGGTGATGCGGGTGCGCTGCAGGGACAGCTCCGCGCGCTTCACTGCAGCGGTGGAAGAATCCAGAGCCGCCTTGAGCTGGGCCAGGCCCACACGGGACTGCAGACCGCGGGCCTGCAGATCGAGGGCGCCCTGGTATTCCATGCGCGCCTGTTCTTCGCGGCTGATGGCTTCCTGCAGGTCGGTGGCACGGGTGTCGATGGCGATCTCGCACAGCACGTCGCCGGCATTCACCCTTGCGCCCCGCGCAACAGGAGTGGCCACCACACGACCGGCCGCCTCGGCGCGGACATCCACCAGGCGGAAGGCCTTGGTCTGACCGCGCACGCGCACTTGCTGCACATAACTCTGGGCGTCGATGCGCGCCACACGCACGGTGAAGGTCTGATTGTCGCTGGTGATGGGCGCGTTGCCCGCGACGGCGGTCACCGCTGCATCGCTTGCCGGCAGCGCATAGCCGTCGTCCAGTGCGCCGCGCTCACGCGGCCAGCCCATCCATACTGCAACGACAACAACCAGTGCAATGGCTGTCACATGTTTGATTTTCACGTCGATCTCCAGTTATCGAAAGAGTTGCATGGCTGCCTTGCCGGCCGCCCATGGCATCCGTTGTCACGCTTTCAGGGCAAGTTGTACGACAGAAACACGGGAAGTGGTCGTTCCGGCCCTCATCGAAAAGGCGCCGCGTGTCTCTGGAATGGTTAGCTGGGACTGCTGATTTATTTTGCGAATGGCAGAAGTGGCATGGCACTGCTATGTGGGCCCTCGGCAGCAGCGTTCTGGGTGCCCACTTTTTTGTGAGCGCATTGTAACCCCTCAGGCAGGCATTGCAACGCCATGATTTTCTTCCACCAGAGGCAATCGCCACGATTCTCTGGTCAATAATTGGAGGACGTTACGCGGTTTGCGGGGGGCTGGATCAGCGCTGCACCGGGCGCTTCTGCAACTTGCGCTGCAGGGTGCGGCGATGCATCTTCAGTTGGCGGGCGGTTTCGGAGATGTTGCCGTCGTTTTCCTTCAGCACTTTCTGGATGTGCTCCCATTCCAGGCGTCGCACCGACATGGGTTCCTGCACGGCTGCGTCGTCCAGGTGAGCGGTCGGCTGCTCGGTGAGTGCGGCCAGAATCTCGTCGGCGTCGGCGGGTTTGGCGAGGTAATTGTCGGCCCCCAGCTTGATGGCATCCACGGCCGTGGCAATACTGGCATATCCGGTCAAGACGAGGATGTGGATGCCCGGATACTGTTCCTTCAACACAGGGATCAGTGGCAGCGAGGAGTGACCGCCCAGGTTCAGGTCCAGCACCGCCAGATCGAAGTCCTGGTCCGGGAGCAGGGCCGTGGCATCGTTCAGGCTGGCGGCATGCTGCACTGAAAGTCCACGCTGGCGCAGCGCGCGGCTGATCACATGGGCGAATGCCTCGTCGTCCTCCACCAGCAGCAGATTCAATCCTTCCATGGCGTCTCCCCGAGATTGTCGGCGCCGGGCGCATTGCCCTCGACCGCCGTGGCCGGCAGGCGAATGATGCTCATGGCGCCTCCCGACTTGCGATTGAACATCTCGATGCTGCCGGCATGCCGCGTGATGGCCGCATTGGCCAGGAAGATGCCCAGGCCCATGCTGTCCTTGCGGGTGGAAATGAAGGGCTCGCCCATGTTCTCCATGACCGAGGCGGGAATGCCGGGGCCGTCGTCCTGTATGCAGATCTCCATGCACTGGCCGCGCTGACGTTCCGCGGGGCAGGGGCGACAAAGCACTTCCACCTGGGTGCGGGCTGCCTTGATGGCATTCTCGATCAGGTTGATGACGGCGTGGCGCAGACTCAGGTCGGCGGCGATGCGTAACGTGTCCGCCGCAGCATCGACCTGAAACTGCACTCTGGCGCGGGGGTGGATGTTGACAATGTAGTCGCGGATGTCCGCAATCAGCTCGGCGCCGGTGCTGCCTTGCAGCTCCGCACGATTGGACTTGTTGTAGAACTGGGTCAGCTGATTGAGCGAATCCTTGCAGCGCACCACCTGTTGCCGCAGCAGGCTGATGTCGTCCTTGAGCGCAGTGCGGGCGAGTTCTTCCGCGCTGAGCTTGTCCAGGTCCGTGAGCAGGACGGACATGGTGGCGAGCGGCGTGCCCAGGGCGTGGGCGGTGCCCGCGGCCAGAGTGCCGATGGCCACCAGTTGTTCATTGCGCATCTCGTTCTCGCGGGCCTTGGCCAGCGTCAGTTCGCGGCTGCGGATGGCCGCCGCCATGCGCGTGACAAACACCGTGATGAGCATGGCGCTGAGCACGAAGGTGACCCACATGCCCACCAGGTGCAGCTGGAAGTTCACCATCATGTGATCGGTGTGTTCATTCTGCAGTTCGCTCAGCAGGAAGAATGTGTAGGTCAGGATGCTGCCCACGGAGAACAGCGTGACATAGCCCTGATTCAACAAGGTGGCGCCCACCGCCAGCAGCACCAGAAGGTAGGAGATCATGGGATTGCTGGCGCCGCCGGTGTCCACCAGCAGCACGATCAGGAAGACCGCATCCACCACCAGCTGGGCAAACAGCTCTTTCTGGGTGATGAGCGTGGCGCGGCGCAGGCGCCAGTAGCCGACCGCCAGCGAGGCCGCGATGCCGGCCACCAGGGCCAGCAGGAACAGCGGGGCGATGTTCAGCGGTGAGAAGGCGTGAAAGATCGCTGCGCCGGTCAGGCCCAGCAGGGTCACGAGCAGTCGCAGCAGCAACAGCCTTTGCAGGGCCTGTCGCGCCGAACTCTCGGTGCCGGCCGGTTCCGGCCGCAGAATCTCCAGTACGCGCTCGCGCAGGGAGGGACGTGTCACGGGGCTTGTCATGGCCGGCATTCTACCCCAGGTCCCCGTCGTTCAGGGTGCGACAAAATGCTGCAGCCTGGCGTCGATTTCGCCCGACCTTGCGGCTGGGGTATAGTGCAGCCTGTTCCCGCACCCGGTTGTCAGCATCTCCATGAATCCCCGCCTTCTGCCCTTTCCCTTGAATGTGTATGCCCAGACCTTGACGCTGGCCTCGGGCACGCCTGCGGACCTGCTGCACTTCGGGGTCTTCGACACCGAGGCCGAACTCGCGGACGGCTATGCTGCAGCTCAGCTGCGGGCGCAGCAGCGCCTGCTCACGCTGTTGCTGCCCCCTCCGGCACGTGTGCTCGAAATCGGCTGCGGGTCGGGCACTCTGGCACGCGACCTCGCCGCGCAGGGTTACGAGGTCATGGCCATCACCGAGATCGAGGAAGAGTGGCGCAATGCGCGTGCTCTTGCGGGCCAGAGGGCTCAGTGCGAATGGGTCAGCCTTCAGGAGTTTGCCGATGGCCGGCTCTTCGACATCGTCCTGCTGCAGCAGTCCTCGCAGTATCTCGATCCGCTGCTGCTGTTCTCCCGCGCCGCTGCCCTGCTGGGGGAGGGTGGGCAGTTGCTGCTGGCCGACGAATTCCTGCTCGATGACAGCCGCATGGAGCCGGAGCCCCGTCCGTTGCTGAGCAATTTCCTGCAACTGGCGGAGCGCTGCGGGTTTCGGGTGGCGCGCCAGCGCGAGCTGGGGCGTCAGGTGGCTCCGGGCCTCACACTGTTTGCTTCGCTGCTGGAAGGGCAACGCGCCGCTGTCGCGGCCGGCCTGTCCGTGAGCGAGGTGGCCTTGCAGGACTTGCAGCAGGCGCTGCTGACGCAGGCCGCAAAATTCGCCCAGGCGCGCCTGGGCTACACCCTGCTGGATCTGCGCCGCGGGCCAATCGAGACGCTGAGCACCGTATACGGCAGCGCCGGCACTTTCACCCTGGACGAGGTGCGCCCCTTGTTCGAGCGCAGTTTCGAGGTGCCATTCAGCGCGGCGGTGTGGCAGTGGAAGTATGGCGACGGCCGCGGGCGGGCGGTGTGCGCGCGCCAGCAAGGCGAACTGATTGCCCACTACGGCGGGGCGCCGCGTGATATCCGCTATTTCGGCGAGCCTTCTCGCGCCGTGCAGATCTGCGATGTGATGGTGCTGCCCGAGCATCGCAGCTTCGTGAGTCGTGACACGCTGTTCTTCAAGACGGCCGCGACCTTTCTGGAACAGCAGATCGGCAATTGTGCCGAACACCTGCTGGGCTTCGGCTTTCCCAATGCCCGCGTGCTGAAGGTGGCCTGCCGGCTGGGCCTGTACGATGTGACCGACAGTTTCATCGAGCTGCACTATGCACGCGAGGTCAGCGCTGCGCCGGATGGTCTGCAGGTCCGGCCGCTGGCCCTGGCGAGCGAAGAGCGTCGCGCCGATGTCGACCGCTGCTGGCAGCGTATGGCCGAGTCCCTGCAGACGGCCATTGTCGGCGTTCGCGACCTGGACTACCTGCAGTATCGCTACTGTCGGCATCCGCTGTGGGCGGAGGGTGGCTACGAGGCGCTGGCCATCGTGGCGGAGAATGCCGAGGCGCCACTGGCCATCGCAGTATTGAAGGTGCTGGGCCAGGAACGCCTGCTGATGGATATTGTCTGCGCAGTGCAGGACATGCCCGTCGCGCTCGAGGCATTGCGTGGCACTCTCGCGCAGCGGCAGCTCGGTCTGCACGCCCGGATCACTCAGGCCCAGGCGGCCGCGCTGCACTTGCCCGGCACTCGAGTGCACGAACTGGACATCGAGATTCCCTGCAATGTCTGGACTCGGGGGCCTTCCGCCGCCACCCTGGCCGGAGCCTGGTGGCTCACAGCGGGGGACATGGACTTCCTCTGAGAAACGCTGGCCGCCAGCGACTCAGAAGCGTGCCTGCAGCGTGACGCGCACGCTGCGCGGTTCGGACGGGTGGAAATGCAGGTCTTCCACCGGGGCCGCTTCACCCGGCAGTTGCGACTCATAGAAGTAGGTGATGTCGTTGTCGTCACTGTCCAGCAGGTTCAACACTTCGACGCTCAGGGACCAGGCCGGGTTGAACTGGTACTGCGCCTGGGCATTGAGCAGCAGTGTGGCCTCCGAACTCATGGAGTTGTCCTCGATCAGCGGCGCATCGCCCAGATAACGCACGCGCAGCCCGCCACTGAAATTCTCCAGATTGTTGATGATCAGCCCCAGCGAGGCTGTGCGGTCGACGGAATTGGGAATGCGGTCATCGCCACCCACGCCGACGAGGCGAGCGCGGGTCAGGGTCAGGTCGGCATCCAGCAGCAGCCAGGGTCGTGGTGCATAGATGGCGCCCACTTCGATGCCGCGGCGCTTGCTCTCGCCCAGCGCCTCGGTGGTGCCCGCATCGCCCACGTACAACAGTTCGGAATCCAGCTTGAGGGAGAACAGCGACACGGCCAGCTGCATGTTGTCCAGCGCCGAGGTGCGCATCCCCACTTCGACGCTGCGCGCCTTGGCCAGCGGATCCACCGGGTCGGCCGGATCGCCGCTCACCGGGTCGATGGTGATGGTGGTGCCCCGGGCGTCATTGCTGTGGAAGCCCTGCCCGCCGCTCAGGAACAGCTCGGTGCTCTGCGTGGGCGCATAGATCAGGCTGAACTTCGGACTGAACAGATCATCGCTGCCCGAGCCGGCATTCGCTGCCAGGCCCGCGTCGACATCGTAGTCGTAGTGATCGGCGCGCAGGGCGGCCACGGTGCGCCACTGCTCGTTCCACTGCTGCTCCAGCGAGGCGTAGGCGCTGGTGAGGTGCTGCTGCACCGTGTCTTCGCGCGTGGTGGCATGGCGCACGCGCCGCTGTGTCTTGTGCAGGCCCACGTCGATGTCGTCGTTGCGGGTCTGCAGGCCAAGGGTGAGGGTCGAGGGCACGCCCAGCGCCAGGGGGCGCGCGTAGGCGGCGTTCAGGCCCCAGACACGGCGGTCCTCGGTCTGCTCGAACTGGTCGCCGCGCAGGGGGTCTTCCAGGAAGTAGGTGAAGTTGGAGAACAGGTCCAGCCCGTAATCCATGACATAGCCATCCACACTGAGCACGGACTCGCCTTTGTCCCGGCGCCAGTCACCCGAGAGGCTGCGGCGGTAGGTGTCGCCGCCATCGGACGTGTCAATCGTGCCCCAGCGGCTCAGACTGCCGTCCAGCACAGCGCGCAGGGGAATCTGATCGGTGGAGTCCCAGGCGTTGGCGAAGGACTGCGCCGTCAGGCTCCAGATCTGGTCACCTGTCTCCTGATGGTACTTGAGCAGCAGATTGCGCTTGTCCAGGTCCTGCTCATTCTTCCAGGGACCGTCATAGCCAGTGAGTTCGGCAGCCGCTGTGAGCTGTCCCTGACCGGCGCTGACGGAGCCGCCGCCGAACAGACGCTGATAGGCATTGCTGCCACCGGTCAGGCTCAGCTGGCCCTGCTCCAGAGCATCGACATAGGTGAACTCTGACGAACCGGCCGTGCCGAAATCGCCAATCTCGGCGTAATAGGGTCCCTTGCGGTATTCCAGATGATCGACCATCTCCGGCATCAGGAAGTTGAGGTCGGCATAGCCCTGACCATGGGCATGCGAGGGCATGTTCACCGGCAGGCCGTCGACCTTGATGGCCAGATCGGTGCCGTGGTCCAGATTGAAGCCGCGCAGGAAATACTGATTGCCCTTGCCCTCGCCGCTGTGCTGCGTGGCAATCAGGCCCGGCACCAGCTCCAGCAACTCGGCAGGGCGGGAGACGGGCCGCTGCTGCAGCTGCGCGCCGAACACATAGCCTTCGGTGGCCGACAGTGGATTGCCAGTGAGCACCTTGTCACTGCCATAGACGGTGATCTCCTCGATGGTGTTGCCGGTGATGCCGGCGCCCTGGGCGCCACTGGCGATGAGGGTGGCGATGGTGGTGGTCAACAGGCGTTGGTGCATGCGGTGGTCCTCTGGTTTGTGCTGTTCCCTTGGTGTGTTATCTTCGCCGCGAGTCTGCCTGCCGACAGGGCCTCGCGGGGCGTTGGGCGCAGAGTCTAGTTGCCATGCGCAAGAGTCGCGAAGAAAACTCGCTGGCGCTGGCAGAGGTTTAGCGCAACACATTGAAATAATTAAACTAACAAGGAAGAGGAAAAGCCGTGCGGCAGTCGGTTTTCACGCGCGCGCCGGGCCAATCCCGATGATCAAGAAACGTTCCGCATCCAACATGCTGCCCAATACCCTGGGCGAACTGGAGCTGGGGGTGCTCGAAGCGCTCTGGCAAGAACCCGATCTGGATGCCAAGGCCATCTGCCAGCGCATCCCCGCCATTCGGCAGCCCTCGCTGAGCACCGTGCAATCCACTCTGGAGCGCCTGCACCGCAAGGAACTGGTCTCGCGCAGCAAGTCAGGTCATGCCTACACCTATGCGCCCAGGGTCTCGCGCTCGCATCTGCTGGGGCGGCTGATGGGCGACATCATCCACCTGCTGCACGATGGCAAGCTGGAAACCATCCTGAGCAGTTTCGTCAATGTGGCGGCCGATCTGGACGACAAGTCCCTCGCCGACCTCGAGGCGCTGATCGCGCGCAAGAAGCAGGAAAAAGGCAGGCCGCAATGATCAACAGCCTCGGCACATTCGCTTCCATCTGGCTGGCCGTGTGGCTGGTGCTGAGCGTGTTGTTCGTGCTGATCTATCCGCTGTTGCGCGCCAGGCTGCTGAATCTGCATCCGCGTCATGGCAGCACCTTGCTGCTCGCCTGGTGGGTGCTGCCGCTTGCGGCGTCACTGCTGAGCACCATGATTCTCTTCATGCCGCCCGCGGAGTCGCTGCTGGTGGAGGCTCATTGTCACGCCGAGTGCGCCAGCCACGCGCCGCTGATCGACTCCCCGGCGCTGGCAGGGCTCGGCATCGCACTCGGCACTCTGGTGCTGCTGACGCTGGCCTGGCGCTTCATCACCACGCTGCGTCGCTCGCGCCAGTTGCATGAACAGTTCGATTTCCTCGGTCGGCGTCGCGGGGCCTGGTACGAGATGGAATCCGACTGCCCGCTGGTGTTCACGCTCGGCTGGTGGCGTCCCCGCATCTACCTGAGCAGCGGCCTGCGCGAGGCCTGCAGCGAGCAGGATCTGGACATCATTCTGCAGCACGAACGCGCGCACCAGGAGCGTCGCGACAATCTGCGCCTGCTGGTGGCCCGTCTGTGCTGCGCCATTCTGCCTGCGCCCTTGTCGCGCCGGGTGCTGGCCGACCTGCAGGTCGTCACGGAACAGGCCTGTGATTTCCGCGCGGCGGAGCGCTGCGGGCCGCTGGCGGTGGCCGAGACTCTGCTCAAGATCAAGCGCCTGCTGCTCAGCCGCCCGGCGCCTCTGCCGCAGGATGCCATGGCCTTTGCCGAGCGCGACGTGGAGATGCGCATCAAGGCATTGCTGCTGGCGTCCAGCCGGGTGACACTGCAGCGCTGGCAGCTGCTGCTGCTGTTCGCGCTCGGTTCGACCCTGCTCATCGCCATGATCGGCCCTCTGCATCATGGTTCGGAGTGGGTCATCTCGGCGCTGGGAGACCACCTCGGCATCTCGCACTGAGGCGGGAACGAAACCGGCAGCCGGGACTCCAAGGAACGTGTGTCCTCGCCCGCTTCGACGCACACCCTGATCCAGGTTGCACAGGACCATTCGCATGACAACGCTCGACCGCACTCCACTCTTTTCCTGCGCCCTGCTGGGCGCCGCACTCCTGGGGCTTGCCGCGCCGCTGCAGGCGCAGACCGATGCCGCTTCCGGCGGACGTCTGCGCCTGCCGGAATTGCCCGCCATCACCGACACCTCGGCGTGGAGCTGGCTGGAAACGCGGCGCGACAACGTCTCGCGCAATGTCTCCGGCATCGGCCGGGGCCTGGACGACTGGTTGTCTGGCGGCGGGGTGGGAGAACACAGCAATCAGAGCTATCTGCGCCTCAAGGTCAACCAGCAGGTCAGCGAGCAGGGCGATTATCACTCCACCGCACGCCTGAGCGGGCGCATCGACCTGCCCCAGGCCACCGAGCGCTGGAAACTGGTGTTCGAGTCGGAGCAGACCGAGACCGACTCCCTGCGCGACGAGCGTCTGAGCAATATCCGACCTTCAGAATTTTCCGGTGGCTTCAGCTATGAGCTGCCCGAACGCGACGGTCTGCGCTTCACCCACGACGTGGGGGTGAAGGGCCGCATCCCGCTGGACCCGTTCTACCGCTTCCGCACGCGCTATGGTCTGGAGCTGAATGACATCTGGTACTTCGGCGCCGATCACAAGCTGTGGTACTACCACGCCGAGGGCTGGGGGCAGGATGGCCGCATCTACTTCAGCCGTGAGCTGAACGACACGATGTTCCTACGCTTCGACACTGATCTGGACTACAAGGACCGCTACAACCAGTTCGAGTTCGCCCAGACGGTCTCGGTGCACCAGTCGCTGGGCGAGCGCGAGACGCTGACCTATGAGGCCGGTGTCCTGGGCCTGAGTCAGCCCAATCCCAGGGTGGAGAACTACTACGTGCAGACGGTGTATCGCAAGGCAGTCTACGAAGACTGGCTGGTGATGGAACTGGTGCCGCAGCTGATCATGGCCCGCGACGAAAGCTGGGACCCGGAGCCTCGTTTCCAGTTCAATTTCGAGATCTACTTCTTCGACTTCTGAGCCCGCCTGCGCGGGCCCTTCACTCCGGCAGCGGCAGTCGCAGCCAGGAGCCCTCCACGCGTTCTTGTGCCTCGCCCGGCTGAGCGAAATCGCACACGCCCTGCGCGAACACTGTTTCCAGCCGTGCCCATTGCGCGTCGGTGAAGCTCACCGGATAGTCGGCACGCGCCAACGGCCGGCGCGCACAGGCAATGACATCCTCCGCGAGGGCACCGCCGGCGGCCAGGCGCGGGTTGCCATGTACCGGGTACAGCTCGAGGCATTGTCCGGGCGACGCCAGGTCCAGCGCCTCGTCGATGCGCGCGCCCGTGGCCGTCCAGCAGGCATCCACCGCCGCAGCCGGTCGGGCACGGTCAACGCGTGTCAGTGGCGGAGCATCCGGGTCTTGCGACTGCAGCGCATCCAGCCATTGCGTCATGGTCTGCAGCGCCAGCGTGCGCAGGGGCTCCAGCGGCAGCGAGTCGGCCTGAACCCAGATGGCCTGATTGTCGCTGTGGCCGTTGGCCTGGCGCAGACGCTCGCGGATCTGCATGTCGCGCAGGAAGTCGTGCACATCGCCCCGTCCGTCGGAGTAGGCCCGATAGTGCAGAATAGGCAGGCTGGCGAGTGCACCAGCCCCGACATTGATGCGCCCGCTGCGATAGGCAAGGGCGACACCTTCAGTCTGCGCTTCGGTGCGCTGCGGCACCCACTGGCCGTCGCGGTCGACACCGCCGACCTCTTCATTCAAATCCACGAAGGCCTCAGGGTCTATCTTCCCTTCGAGCAGGGCCTGCAGACCGTACTGCACGCCGCGATTGTCCAGCACCTGATGCGCAAAGCCGGTGGTCGGGTCCCGCCCGACACTGGCGACGTTGGTGTCGAACAGCGTGCAGCGCGCGCCGCCGGGATTGCGTTCGGGGTGGTAGACGAGAGCCTCGTCAATGCCGCAGCCGGCTTCTGCCACGATGACGTCGGCAGGGCTTTCGGCCCAGCCAGCGCAGGTGCCCGGGGCGAAGCCTTCCACCGCCTGGCGCTGCGA
>JACCDX010520744.1_pt1 | contig 26702 bp, 24 predicted proteins | sample 7449681 | NCBI WGS metagenome assembly JACCDX01 (sample SAMN15323450, study PRJNA562643) | freshwater metagenome | isolation source: river surface water | place: USA:Blue River Watershed | collected 2017-08-18
CGGGTGGCAACGCGCCGGCCGCCAGGATGAACAAGGCGCCCTGCCCGGGCTGGGTGGCGGCGCGGGTGTCGGCCGCCTGGAGGTACAGGTTGAAGGCCAGGTGCTGGTGTTCGGCGGGCAGCTGTTCGGCGTCGTCGATGACGGCCAGCGTGGGCCAGGCCGGGTCAATCGGGTCCCACATCTGGCAGTGGCCGGCACCCAGGCTGATGCCGCCCCAGCCGTGGGCCACGGCCTCACCCAGCGCCGCTTGCAGCAGGTGGGTCTTGCCAGCGCCGACATCGCCCTGCAGGTAGGCACCCAGGGCGTCACCCCAGGCCGCGTTCACATCGTGCGGCGGCGCCATCAGCCAGCCGTGCAACCAGGTCAGCAGGCGGGCGTGTTCTTCGTGCAGCCCGGCGATGAACTCGCCCAGGCCCGGCGCTTGGCGCAGGCCGAGGTCCAGCGTCATCTGCCGCGGCGACAGGCGCACGCCAGCCAGCTTGGCAACGCGCTCAATCTCGGCCATAGAAACTGCTGTGCACGTAGCGTTGCCAGCCGCGACGGGCCAGCACCATGAACAAGGCCGAGGCCGGCAAGGCGATGATGACGCCCCACAGGCCCATCCACGAGCCAAACAGCATCAGCGCCAGGATCACCCCCAAGGGGTGCAGGCCGATGCGCTCACCCACCAGGCGTGGCGTGAGGTAAAACCCCTCGATCACCTGCCCGATGCCGTAGACGACGGCCACGACGCCCAAGGCGTGCAGCGCGCCGCCGGGCGCATCGGCAAACTGCAGCAGGCCCGCCAGCAACGCCAGCACCAGCCCCAATCCGAACCCCAGGTAGGGGATGCACATGGCCAGGCCCGTGAACACGCCAATGGGCCAGCCCAGGTGGAAGCCGCCCAGGCTCAGGCCCAGGCCATAAAACCCTGCCAGGATGGCCATCACCAGCAGTTGGCCGCGCAGGTACTGGCCCAGCAAGGTGTCGCACTCGGCCATCAGGTCTTGCCAGCCGGCCTGCCAGTGGCGGGGCACCAGTGCCATCCACTTGGGGGCGAGCGTGGGCCAATCGAGCAGCCAATAAAAGGTGAGCAAGGGCACCAGCACCAACAGGCCCGCCGTGTTGAGCACGGACGAGCCGCCCACCACCAGCGATGACCACAGGCGCGCTGACCATTGCGCGCCGTGGCTTTCGATCTGCCGGCTGAGCTCACCCTTGATCTCGGCGACGTTGTCGGGCGCGTCGATGCCCATTTGTTTGAGCCAGGGCACCACCTGCCCCCACAGCTTGAGCAGCAGGTCAGGCAGCTTGGCCCGCAGCTGGGGCAAGAGCTCTTGGCCAATGGGCACCAGCAGCAGTGCCAGCGAAGCGATCAGCAAAAACAAGCCCAGCAACACCAACCCAGCGCCCAAGGCACGGGGGCAGCGCCTGCGCTCGGCCACATCCACCAGGGGACGCAGCACGAATGCCAGGGCCACGCTGGCCACGAAAGGCGCCAGGATGCCCGCGTGCCACCACAGCAGCCAGCCGAGCAGGCCCACGCCCAGCACGGCGGCCAGGAACACGGGGGTGGTCAGGATGGGGCGGGACATGACGCGCCGATTCTATCGGCGCCCCAGGGGCCAACCGGCGCAGCGGGTCAAGACGGCAACACCAGACCTGCTGCGCTCACTTGCCCGCGCCCCACACGGCACGCCGTGCGGATTCGAGGTCTTTTTCGAGCTTGGCCTGGTCACGCTGGGCTTCGGGACGGGCCTGGTAGTCGGCCACGATGGCGGCCTCGCGGCGCTTGTATTCGCGCTCCAGGGCCTCGTTGCGGGCCTGCTGGGCGGGGTCGATCTGGGGCGCCGCCTGGTGCAACTCAGCCTCCAGCGCCTTCATTTTCTGAGCGCGCAGCTTGTCGTCGGGCTCGAGATCCGCCAAGAGCGCGGCCTGCAGCATGGCCGCCTCGGCATAAGTGACCTCGCTTTCGCGCAGGCGATCAGGCACCTGGGCCAACAAGCGCTCGGCGAGTTGGCGTCGCTGGAGCACATCCGGGGCGTCGCGCAGGCTCTGCCAGTGCTCGAAGCCTTTTTGAAAGCGCAGGTACTTGACGACACGCTCGAGCTCGGCGCGCGGGTTGGGTGTGCGTGCCATGGCCTCTTTGAGTGCGCCCCAGTCTTCGGGGGTGAAGTCACTGGGGCGGCCATCGGGCAGCACTTCGGGCGGCACCAACAAGGCTGGCGCAGCGCTCTTGGCTGCCGGCAAGACGCTGGACGCCGCCACGGGCACCACAGCCGCCACAGCGGCGTGCTGGCCGCGCCCTTGCGCCACCCACCAGCCCAGCACCGACACCCCGACCACCGCCAGGGCGAGGACGATCATGCCGGGGCGTTGCCACCAGCGCGCGCTTTGGTAGGTGATCATCCCGCAAGGATACGGGCAGCACGTGCCGTCGTCAGCGGCGCTGACCCAGCTTGTGGGCCGATGCAACAGCCGACACCCTGGGTTTGAGGCCGCCCTCGCGCCTTCCCTGATCGGGGATGCCCTTGGGCTGTCATCGGCCAGCGGTGGCGAAGCGCATACACTTGCCGCTTTCACACGCCGCCGCTGCACCACAGTGCGCGGCGTTGCGCGCATTTGCCTGGTCTTGTCCCCATGTTTGAAGCCCTCGATCCCCGTCTCGCCCTGGCCGTGCTGGCCGTGGGCGCCTACCTGATCGGCTCGCTGTCGTTCGCCGTGATCGTCAGCCGCCTGTTTGGCCTGGCCGATCCGCGCACCTATGGCTCGGGCAACCCGGGCGCCACCAACGTGCTGCGCTCGGGCAACAAGGCCGCCGCCATCCTCACCTTGGTGTTCGACGCCCTGAAGGCCTACATCCCCGTGGTGGCGGGCGCGCACCTGGGCCTGGACACGCTGCAGCTGACCGTGGTGGGCCTGGGCGCCTTCCTGGGTCACCTGTGGCCGATCTTCTTCAAGTTCGAGGGCGGCAAGGGTGTGGCCACGGCCGCTGGCGCCTTGCTGGGCTTCAGCGGCGCCCTGGGTGGCGCCGTGCTGCTGGTGTGGATCGTGATGGCCGCCGTGTTCCGCTACTCGTCGCTGGCCGCGTTGACCGCCTCGCTGGCCGCACCGGCCTTGCAGGTGTGGATGATGGGCGTGAACGCGCAGACCTGGGGCGTGGCGGCCATGAGCGTCCTGCTGATCTGGCGCCACGAGGCCAACATCCGCAAGCTGCTGGCGGGCGAAGAAAGCAAGCTCGGCCAGAAAGCGGCCCCCAAGGCCTGATTGCCATGAACCCATCGCGCGAGCCACCTGCCCCGCCCCCCTGGTGGAAGCGGGTGCCTTGGGCCCTTTTGCTGCTGCTGGCCCTGTTCTGGGGCGGCAGCCAGTGGTGGCACCGTCAGGATCGCGCTGAGCAAGCCCAATCGATCCGCCAGGCTTCGCCCGAGGGCCGCATCAAGCTCTACACCTCGGCCACGTGCATCTATTGCGACCGGGCCAAGGCCTGGCTGGATGGGGCGAGCGTGCCCTACCAAGAGTGCCGCGTCGATGTACCAGGGCCGTGTGCCGAGGCCTACGCGCGCATGGGCGCCCCTGGCACGCCGGTGGTGCAGGTGGACACCGACAAGTTCCAACTGGGCTTCGATCCAGGCTGGCTGGCGCTGGCCTTGAGGCAGGCGCCTCGGCATTGACCCGCCCCCACTGCCAAGCACTCAGTCGACCGGCTGCAGCCCCAGGCGGGCGACATCGCCCTGCCCCATGCGCACGATGACCGGCTCGCCCTGGCTGAGGTCGATCACCGAGGTGGGCTGGGCCGGACAGGCCCCCGCGTCGATGACGGCCTGGATGCGCTTTTGCAGCCGCTCGCGGATCTCGTGCGCGTCAGATTGCGCCAGCTCTTCGTCGGGCAGGATCAAGGTCGTGCCGATGACGGGCTGCCCCAGATGCGCCAGCAGGTCCTGGGTGACACGGTGCTCGGGCACGCGCAGGCCAATGGTGCGCCGAGACGGGTGTGACAAGCGCCTGGGCACCTCCTTGGTGGCCTCGAGGATGAAGGTGTAAGGCCCGGGCGTGCCCAGCTTGAGCAGGCGGAACTGCTTGTTGTCGACCCGGGCATAGGTGGCCAACTCTGAGAGGTCGCGGCACAGCAGCGTGAGGTGGTGGCGCTCATCGACACCCCGCACTTGGCGCAGCCGGTCGGCCGCCGCCTTGTCGTCGATGTGGCAGACCAGCGCGTAGCCTGAATCAGTGGGCAAGGCCACCACGCCGCCTTGGTGCAGGATGTCGGCCGCCTGCTTGAGCAGGCGGGCCTGCGGGTGCTCGGGATGAACTTCGAAGAGTTGGGCCATGGTGTCACCAGCCTACGCCAGTTCCACGCTGGCCAGTGCGTCAGGCGCGCAACACCCGATCGGCCAAGGCCTCCCAGATGGGCGTGACGCGCCCCGGGAGATCGGGCAAGGTGCCCAGGTCGGTGTGGCTTTCTGCCGGATCGTGGAAATCCGAGCCGCGTGAGGCCAGCAGGTCGAACTCGCAGGCCATGTCGGCGTACTTGCCGTACTCGGCCACGGTGTGGCTGCCGGTCACCACCTCGACGCCCAGGCCACCATGCCCCTTGAACTCGGTGAAGAGGGCGTACTCTTCGTTGGGCGTGAAATCGTAGCGACCGGGGTGGGCGATCACCGCCACGCCACCGGCTTCGCGGATCCAGCGCACGGCATCGGCCAAATTGGCCCAGCGGTGCTCGACATAGCCCGGCTTGCCCTCGGTGAGGTAGCGCTTGAACACATCATGCGGGTCTGCACACACACCGATTTCGACCATGTAACGGGCGAAATGCGTGCGCGAAATCAGGTCGGGGTTGCCCACGTACTTGAGCGCCCCCTCGAACGCATCCGGGATGCCCACACGCGCCAGGTCGGCCGCCATGTCGCGCGCACGGCGCTCACGGCCGCCCCGGGTGTCGGCCAGGCCACTCACCATGGCCGGATCGTCGATGTCAAAGCCCAGGCCGACGATGTGCACCGTCTTGCCCGCAAACGTGACCGAAATCTCGACGCCCGACAGGTAGCCCATGCCCAAGGCATTGGCCGCTTGCCGTGCCCGGTGCTGGCCGCCGACCTCGTCGTGGTCGGTCAGCGCCCAGAGCTCGACGCCATTGGCGTGCGCACGCTGCGCCACAGCCTCGGGGGTGAGCGTGCCGTCAGAGATGGTGGAGTGACAGTGCAGGTCAGCGTTCAACAAGTGCATGCCTCCATGCTAGCCGTGTTGCGATGGCCCTGCCGGCCTGTCCGGCATCAGCCCCAGCGTTGGGCCGACGACAGGCGATGCTGGGTGGCCCCCCAAGCCTGCAGGCTGGCCAGCGTGAGCTCGCGCACCAGTTGCTCGTTCACCGGCTGGCGGTAGCGCGCCTTGATGTGGCGCATGCCCTTGCCGGCCCCGTCGAGTTCAGGGAACTCGCCAACCAGCAAGACGCCGTTGAACACCTGAAGGTGCGCATGCATCTTGTGCAAAACGATGGCCATGATGTTGTCGCCATCGTTCATGAAGCACAGGTTGCCCCATTTGACCTCCGGTCGCAGGTGCGGTGCAGCGGCCAGGATGGCCTTGTGCATCGCCTGCGCGGTGTCCCGTTGTTCGGGGCGGAGGCTGTCGTAAAACGCGTTGATCAACGCGGGAGATTGGAGCGGTCGGCGCATGAGGGTGGTACTGCTAAGTGTCTTCAGAACAAGTCACACAGCACCCCCTCCCGAAGCCCGAGGGCTTCCGTGCTGAACGACCGATGCGCAGCGATGGATTGCGCGGCTTGTTGTTGTTGGTTGGCCCCAGGATACCCTGGACCGTATTGCCGCAACGCTGGTCATCACGCCTCGTGGCGCGCGTGTCCTGTCGAAGATTGTAACGGGCAGTATGCTTCTGATGTGCCTGCCGGGGCGAGTACCCCGAGATTGGGCGGGTACCTGAGTTATCGGCACCCCATGATCATGTCTTAGGCAGCGTGACCCCTGTCTGGCCCTGGTATTTGCCACCTCGGTCACGGTAACTCGTTTCGCAGACCTCGTCGCTCTCGAAAAACAGCACCTGGGCGCAGCCCTCGCCCGCGTAGATCTTGGCCGGCAGCGGGGTGGTGTTGCTGAATTCGAGGGTGACGTAGCCTTCCCACTCGGGCTCGAAGGGCGTGACGTTGACGATGATGCCGCAGCGGGCATAGGTGCTTTTGCCCAGGCAGATGGTCAGCACGTTGCGCGGGATGCGGAAGTACTCGACCGTGCGGGCCAGCGCGAAACTGTTGGGCGGGATGATGCAGACGTCGCTGTTGATGTCGACGAAGCTCTTCTCGTCGAAGTTCTTCGGATCCACCACCGTCGAGTGGATGTTGGTGAAGACCTTGAATTCGGGCGCGCAACGGATGTCGTAGCCATAGCTGGATGTGCCATAGCTCACGATCTTGCTGCCATCGGCCGCGTGGCGGATCTGGCCGGGCTCAAACGGCTCGATCATGCCGTGCTCTTCGGCCATCTTGCGGATCCAGCGGTCTGATTTGATGCTCATGGGGACGTCTCTGACGAATTCGTGACAAGCGAGATTGTGCGCGAAGTGACGCCCCCTGCCCCGCGCCGGCGCGCGCACGTGCGGTGATCCCCTCGCTGCGTTGGCAGGCGCACCCCCTTGGCGCGCACCACCTTGATGCGCACCAAGAGCTGGCACGCGGCTTGCAGATACCCAGCGTTCCCAAAAATCCGCTCACCCAAGATGGTGCGCGACACGCTGAGGTAATTCATGTCCGACTTCAAGACCTTTCTGCGGTCAGGTCACGCGCCGACTTTGTTCGCGTCGTTCCTGTACTTCGATTTCACGTTCGCCATCTGGGTGCTCAACGGGGCGATGGCGCCGTTCATCACCGAGGCCTTCCAGCTCACCCCCGCCCAAAAGGGCTTCATGATCTCGGTGCCCATCCTGGCGGGCGCCTTGATGCGCTTCCCCCTGGGGCTGCTGTCTCAGTACATCGGTCGCAAGAGCGCGGCCATGGTCGAGATGGCACTGATCATCCTGGCGCTGATCTACGGCTACTTCTTCGTCAATTCGCACGAAACCGTGATCGCCATGGGCGTGCTGCTGGGCATCGCCGGCGGCAGCTTCGGCATCGCGCTGTCGCTGGGCTCGGGCTGGTTCCCACCGAAGTACAAGGGCCTGGCCATGGGCATCGCGGGGGCGGGCAACAGCGGCACCGTGCTGGCCGTGCTGTTTGCACCGCCGCTGGCCATGAAGTTCGGCTGGCAGACGGTGTATGGCCTGGCGGCCTTCACCATGGTGCTGCCGATGGTCGTGATGGCCGTGTTCGCCAAGGAACCGCCTGACGTCGAACACCAGACTTTCCGCGAGCACATCTCCTGCCTGTTCGAGAAAGACGGCTGGGCGTTCAGCCTGATCTACGTGATCACCTTTGGCGGCTTCATCGGTCTGGCCAACTTCCTGCCCACCTATTTCTACGACCAGTTCAAGGTCACCAAGGTTGAAGCCGGCCAGCTCACCATGTTGGCCACGCTGATGGGCTCGGCCACCCGTGTGCTGGGCGGCTATGTGTCGGACCGCTGGGGCGGCATCAACGCCCTGACGGGCGTGCTGGCGCTGGTGGTGGTGACGCTGGTGGTGTGCGGCACGATGGGCGGCAACCTGGCGCTGACCACGCTGCTGTTCATGCTCTGCTTCGCGGCGCTGGGTGCCGGCAATGGCGCGTTGTTCCAGCTGGTGCCGCTGCGCTGGCCACTGACGACGGCCGTGGCCGGCTCGATGATCGGTGAGCTGGGCGCGCTGGGTGGCGGCTTCATCCCCAATGCGATGGGCCAGTCCAAGCAGCACTTTGGCACCTATTTCTACGGTTTCCTGGCGTTTGCCGTGCTGGGTGCGGTGGTGCTGGTGATGCTGCGTGTGATGCAGATCCGCTGGACCCGCACCTGGGCCGAAAAGGGTGGTCGCGCCCGCCCGGCACAAGGGGCGATGTCGGCCTCGTACGGGCAAGCAGGGCAGATGGCCTCGCGCTGAGGTGCGCGGGGGTGTGGCGCAAGCGCCCCGCCCTCGTCATCATCCCCATCCCCATCACCATGACCAAGGGCCGCAGATGCGGCCCTTGTGGTTTGCACGCGAGGTACAGGCGAAGTTGCAGCGAGGTGCGCCGCCTTCAGTGTGCGCCGATCACCAGCAGCCAGTAGAGCAGCAGCAGGTTGAAGAGCACCGAGAGGGCCAGGCCGATCTTCCACACGGCAGCCGGGTCGCGCTGCATCAGCGGCGTGTGCCGTGCAGGCCCCAGGGGGCGCGAGGCCCCGCGCTCCAGCGCCAGCAGCATCTCTTCGGCGGTCTCGAACCGTTGCTTGGGGTCACGCGCCACAGCCTTGAGGGCGATCTGGTCAAGCCAGATGGGCACATCAGGGCGGATGCGCGATGGGGCCACCGGATCGCGCCGGTAGCGCCCCACCTGGTAGGGCTCAACCTCACCGTAAGGCAGGCGCCCCGTCAGCCAGGTGTACAGCGTCACGCCCAGCGCGAAGAGGTCGCTGTGAGGGCCGGGGCGGGCCACTTGCGGATCGTCCGACCACTGCTCAGGGTTCATGTAGCTGGGCGTGCCGGCGTGCAGGGCCAGCAAGGCCTTGGGCTCTTGCCCTGACAAGGCCACGCCCAGGTCGAGGACACGCCAGTGGCCATCCGTGCCCTGGTGCAGGTTGTCGGGTTTGATGTCGCGGTGAACGATGCCCATCTGGTGCAGTTTGCCCACCGCACGCACCACCTGCGTGCACGCCTCCAGCAGGTCAGGCACCTCGAAGCGCTCGCCCGCGTTCAGGCGGTCGGCCAGGGTGCGGCCCTCCAGCCAGTCATAGAGGATGTAGAAGGCCTGTGCACCCGGGGGCGCTTCGTGGGCCTTGACCAGGCCGCGTGCATCGCGCTCGGTGGCGCGACCACTCAGCCAGCCTTCGTGGGCCAGCATGGCGCGCTCTTCCGGGTCGCTGGCACGCGATTCGTGCAGGGTCTTGAGCGCAAGGTGGCGCGCCAACCTCGGGCACCAAACCTTGTAGAGGCGGTGCACGCCGTTGTTGAAGACGCTGGCGTCCACACGCATGCCATCCAGGGTGTCGCCCACCTGCATGCGTGGCGGGATGGGCCGCATCTCGCCTTGGCGGCGCACATCGGCCAGGGTGGCCGCGGCCAGCCCCTTGATGCGGATCACCACAGCCGAGGCGTTGTCACGCCCGCCAGCGGCGATGGCTTTGGCCACCAGGGCGTCGGCCACCTCTTGCGCGCTGCCTTCTTGGGTCAGCGCGAGCACCTGGCTGACCTTGAGCACGCCGTGCACGCCATCGCTGGTGAGCACGAAGCAGTCCCCCACTTGCAGGTCGCCCTCTTGGAAGTCCAGGCGCAAGGCGTCGTCCATGCCCATGGCCCGGGTCAGGCCGTTTTCGAACACGCCGCCGCCCATGGTGTGGTCCTGGCTGAGCGGGGTGTATTCGCCTGCGCGGATCAGCGCCGCCCGGCTGTCACCCACATGCGCCAGGGTGTAGCCCTGCCCGCGCAGCACCAGCGCGGTCAGCGTGGTCATGGCCAATTGCGGGTCTGCGCGCTGCGCCCGCTTGGGGCGATCTTGCTGGCGCCGGTTGTGGTCGACCAGCCAGGCGTTCTGGGCCCCGAGGATGCGGTCGAGCGCCACGGTGGTGTCCCAGGTGGCCGGGGTGGCGTGGTAGTCGCTCAGCAGCGTCATCACCGTGGTCTGTGCGGCCATCAGGCCCGCGCCACCACTGGAGACACCATCGGCCACAGCGGCAATGCCGCCCCAGCTGGCCTGGTGGGCAGGCGCCAGCGCACAGCCAACGAAATCTTCCTGCTGCGATCGGGGGCCGCGCGCCATGGCGCAGCCCATGTCCATCTCGAAACTCATGTGGTCCTCAGCGTCGCACCTGCATGGGGCGATCTTGTTCAAGGCGGAGTGGAACGCAAGAAATGCGCCCAGATCTTGTGCGCGCAGGTCGGCCACGCCGCGCCAGGCCGGTGCGCACCATGTTGATGCCTGGTCTGATTTTTGCATCCACCCCCGCCACAACAACATGGATCTGGCTGACGGAGCACGTGATGCACAAATTGAAGCTGGTGATGGTGGGCAACGGCATGGCCGGTGTCCGCGCACTGGAAGAGCTGTTGAAGATCGCCCCTGATCTGTACGAGATCACGGTGTTCGGCGCCGAGCCGCATCCCAATTACAACCGCATCATGCTGTCGCCGGTGCTGGCCGGCGAGCAAACCATCGACGAGATCATCCTCAACCCCTTGAGCTGGTATGCCGAGCACGGCATCACGCTGCACACGGGCAAGCAAATCGTCAGCATCGACCGCGTGCGCCGCACGGTCACGGCCAGCGATGGCACCACGGCGCACTACGACCGCCTGTTGCTGGCCACGGGCTCGACGCCGTTCGTGCTGCCGGTGCCCGGCAAGGACCTGCAGGGCGTGATCGCCTACCGCGACATTGCCGACACGAACGCGATGATCGAGACGGCGCGCACGCACCGCCACGCGGTGGTGATCGGCGGGGGGCTGCTGGGCCTGGAAGCGGCCAACGGCCTGAAACTGCGCGGCATGAGCGTGACCGTGGTGCACATCGCGCCCTGGCTGCTGGAGCGCCAGCTGGATGAAGAGGCCGGCCACATGCTGCAAGACGCCTTGGAGGCACGCGGTTTGGCGTTCAAGATGGGTGGCCAGACCGAAGCCTTGCTGGACGACGGCCAGGGCCGGGTCAAGGCCGTGCAGTTCAAGGACGGCAGCGTGGTGCCCGCCGACCTGGTGGTGATGGCGGCCGGCATCCGCCCCAACACGGCGCTGGCCAAATCGGCCGGCCTGCTGTGCGCGCACGATGGCCGTGGGGGCATTGCCGTGCACGACACGCTGCAAACGCTCACCGACCCGCGCATCTACGCCGTGGGTGAATGCGCAGCCCACCGTGGCATCGCCTACGGCCTGGTGGCGCCCCTGTACGAGCAGGGCAAGGTGCTGGCCAACCACCTGGCGATGATGGGCATCGGCCGCTACGAGGGCTCGCAGGTGTCCACCAAGCTCAAGGTGACGGGCATCGACCTGTTTTCAGCCGGCAACTTCATGGGCGGCGAAGGCACCGAAACGCTGCTGCTGCGCGACCCCACGCAAGGCGTCTACAAGAAGCTGGTGCTTCAGGGGCGCAAGCTCGTGGGCGCTTGCCTGTATGGCGACACGACCGATGGCAGCTGGTACTTCAAGCTCATCCAGAGCGGCCAAGACGTGAGCGCCTGGCGCCAGCGGCTGATTTTTGGTGAAGCCCTGGTGGGCCAGTTGTCGACTGCCGAGGTGGCCATGGTGGGCACGCCGGCTGACGTGCCCCTGGCCGCTTGAACGAGGAGGCCCCGCCGTGAGCAGTACCCTCATCACCATGCCCCAGCGCCGTGCCTTCATGGTGCAGTTGGGCGCCTTGCCCGTGCTGACGGGCGGCCTGGGCTGGAGCCCTGCGGCCCGCGCCGAAGGCTCGATCGCCAGCAACCACGAAGCGATCAACCGCGCTGGGCGCTTGCGCATGCTGTCGCAGCGCATGGCCAAGGCCTGGCTGGCGGTGGGCCAGCGGGTCGAGCCCACCAAGGCGCAGGCCATCCTCAAGGCCTCGATCGACACCTTCGATCAGCACCTGGAGCAGCTCAAGGGCTATGCCCCCACGGCGCCCATCCTGGGCACCTATGCGGCGCTGGATCCCGTGTGGCGCGCCTACAAGGCCGCCTTGCTGCAAGGGCCGCCCGACCGCGCGCTGGCGGTCGACATCCAGGCGCATGACGCCAAGGTGCTGAAACTCGCCCACCAGGGCACGGCCCAACTGGAGGCTCATGCCGCCCGACCAGCGGGCAAGCTGGTGAACATCTCGGGGCGCCAGCGCATGCTGTCGCAAAAGGCGGCCAAGCTGTACCTGAGCGTGGCCTGGGGCACGGCTTCGCCCGAGCAGGTGGCCGAGTTGCAGCAGGTTCGCCTGGAGTTCAGCCAGGCCCTGACCCTGCTGCAAGAGGCCAAGGAAAGCCACGCCGCCCTGCTGGAGGTGCTCGACATCGCCCAGCAGCAATGGGTGTTCTTTGACAACGCCCTGGCCAAAGCCGGGCAACGGGGCAACCCGCCACAGCACGCCAAGGAAGTGTTCGCCAGCAGCGAAAACATCTTGCAGATCATGGACCGGGCCACATCGATGTACAGCCGACTGGCCTGATCCACCCCGGCGCCCGGGTGGTCGCGCACCCGCACGCCGGCCTCGCTCTTTGGATGTCGACAAGGCTGCCCGAGCAGCCACCCGCTGAGACCCCATCAGAAAGCAAGACCATGACCACATGGATCCAGGCGGCCCCAATGGCCGCACACGCTCAGACCCGTGCCACCTGCCCCTATTGCGGCACCGGTTGCGGCGTGATCATCGAGACCCAGCACGGCCAGATCGTGAACGTCAAGGGCGACCCCGATCACCCTGCCAACCACGGCCGGCTGTGCACCAAGGGCAGCACCCTGCACCTCACGGCGGCCGAAGCCGTGACCCGGCAGACCCGGCTGCTGCAACCCCTGCGCCGCGCTGCGCGTGGCGAAGCACCCACCCCAGTGACCTGGGACGCCGCGCTGGACGAAGCCGCCCACAAGCTGGCCGCCATCGCGCGTGAACACGGCCCCCAAGCTGTGGGCTTTTACGGCTCGGGCCAGTTGTTGACCGAGGACTACTACGTGCTCAACAAGCTGGTCAAAGGCCTGCTGGGCACCAACAACCTCGACACCAACTCGCGCCTGTGCATGAGCAGCGCCGTGGCCGGCTACAAGGCCACGCTGGGCTCAGACGCCCCGCCGTGCAGCTACGAAGACTTCGACCACGCGCAGACCCTGTTCATCGTGGGCGCCAACACCGCGTGGGCACACCCCATCCTGTTTCGCCGCATCGAGGACGCGCGCCAGGCCAACCCGCGCATGAAGATGATCGTGGCCGACCCGCGCCGCACCGAGACGGCCGACATGGCCGACCTGCACCTGCCCATCCTGCCGGGCACCGATGTGGCCCTGTTCCACGGCATGCTGCACATCATGCTGCGCGATGGACGGGTCGATCACGGCTACATCGCCAGGCACACGCAGGGCTTCGAAGCGCTGCAAGCCCTGGTGGCCGCGTTCACGCCGTCGCATGTGGCCAGCGTGTGCGGCATCCCCGAGGCCGACCTGGAACTGGCGGCACGCTGGTTTGGTGGCCACACGCCCACCCTGTCGCTGTACTGCCAGGGCCTCAACCAGAGCAGCCGAGGCACCGACAAGAACGCTGCGCTGGTCAACCTGCACCTGGCCACGGGCCAGATCGGCTTTGAAGGCGCCGGGCCCTTCTCGCTGACGGGGCAGCCCAATGCCATGGGCGGCCGCGAGGTGGGAGGCATGGCCAACCTGCTGAGTGCCCACCGCGACCTGGCCAACGCCGAGCACCGCGAAGAAGTGGCCGCGCTGTGGGGTGTGGACACCGTGCCCGCCCAGCCTGGCCTGACCGCCGTGGAGATGTTCGAAGCCGCTGCACGCGGCGACATCAAGGCGCTGTGGATCGCCTGCACCAACCCGGCGCAATCGCTGCCTGACCAGGCCACCGTGCGCCTGGCGCTTGAGCGCGCCGAGCTGGTGGTGGTGCAAGAAGCCTTCGCCACCACCGCCACCTGCGCCTACGCCGACCTCTTGCTGCCCGCCACCACCTGGGGTGAGAAGGACGGCACCGTGACCAACAGCGAGCGCCGCATCAGCCGCGTGCGCCCGGCCGCCCCTGCCAGCGGCGCCGCACGGCACGATTGGGCCATCTTCACCGACCTGGGCCGCCGCCTCGAAGCCTTGATGCCCGAGCGCACCGCCCGCTACCGCGCCGGCACCACCACCCTCTTCCCGTTTGAGACGCCTGAGAGCGTGTGGAACGAGCACCGCGAGAGCACCCGTGGCCGCGACCTCGACATCACCGGTCTGAGCTACGGCCTGCTCGACACCGCTGGCCCCCAGCAATGGCCGATGCGTGAGGGCGCCGAGGCGGGCACCCCGCGCCTGTATGGCGATGGCCGCTACCCGACGGCCGATGGCCGCGCGCGCTTTGCCGCCGTGCCCTTCGAGCCTGTGGCCGAGCCCACCGACACGGACTACCCCATCGCCTTCAACACCGGCCGCCTGCGCGACCAGTGGCACGGCATGAGCCGCACCGGCAACCTGGGCCGCCTGTACGGCCACATGGCCGAGCCCGCTGTAGAGATGCACCCCGACGAGCTGGCCGAGCGTGGCTGGGCCGAGGGCCAACTGGTGCGCGTGGCCTCGCGCCGGGGCAGCTTCGTGGCCCCGGCGATCGCCAACGAAGGGATGTGCGCGGGTCAGGCCTACATGGCCATGCACTGGGGTGCCGAAGTCATCAGCGGCCAGGCCGAAGACGGCCAGGCCCTGCTCGGCGTCAACGCCGTGACCCAGCCCCGCTTCTGTCCCAAGTCCAAGCAACCTGAGCTGAAGCACGCCGCCGTCGCCATCTCGCCGGTGGACCTGCCCTGGCGCGTGTTCGGCATGGCCTGGCTGCCCGAGCAGGAAGCCCTGCTGGTGCGCGAATCGCTCAAGGCACTCATGCCACAGTTCGCCTTCACCAGTTGCGTGCCCTTTGGTCGCGAGCCCGATCCGCAAGGCCGCGTCGGCGTGCTGTGGCGCGCCGCCTCGGCCGAGCCGATCTCTGCCGAAGTGGCGTCCACCCTCGCGCGCTTGTTGTCGGTGAGTGGGCAAGACACCATGACCTTTGACGACGCCAGCCAGCACCAGCACCGCGCCATGCGGCTGCGCCAGACCGAAGACGGCCCACGCCTGGTGGGCATCGTGATCGCCGGTGACGCCTCGGCCGAGGCCTGGCTCAAGCCGCTGCTGCAAGACGACCAATCGGTGGCCACCTACGGCAGCGCGCTGCTGGTGCCTGGCGCCACGCCGCCGGTGGCCGTGGTCAGCAAGGGCAAGCAGGTCTGCACCTGCTTCAACGTGGCCGAGGCCGACATCGTGGCCCACCTCTCGGCCTGCGAAGGCAGCGAAGACGCCCGGCTGAGCAGCCTCCAAGGCACCTTGAAGTGCGGCACCAACTGCGGATCGTGTGTGCCGGCCTTGCGCAAGATCATCCGCATCACCCCGGCATTGAGCGCAGCGTCAGCAGCCTGAGACGCCGCGCGCTACCATGCCGCACCCAACTTGCGGCATGGTGGCCGCTGCCCGCCTTGACATGAGCATCGCCCCCTACATCAAAGAAATCGGCCGCGGCAAAGATGGCGCGCGCCCGCTCGACCACGCCCAGGCCCTCGATCTGTTCGGCCAGGTGCTCGATGGCCGCTGCAGCGCCGCCCAAGTGGGCGCCTTTTGTGTGGCCATGCGCATCAAGGGCGAGACCTCCACCGAGCTGCAAGGCTTCTGGCAGGCCACCCATGCGCGCCAGCTCGCCCTGCCCCTGGCCGGCGCCGCCGCACAAGGCCGCACCGACTGCCCTGGCATCGTGGTGCTGCCCTCGTACAACGGCGCACGCCGCCTGCCCAACCTCACGGCCCTGCTGGCCGCCGAGCTGGCCCGCCGCGGCTGTGCCGTGCTGGTCCATGGGTTGCGCAGTGACGCCACGCGCGTGACCACCGCAGTCGTGTTCGAAGCATGCGGCCTGCCTGTAGCGCAGTCTGACGCCGATTTGGCCCAGGCCTGGGCCCAAGGTCAGCCGGCCTACCTGGACATCGCGCAACTGAACGCCCCGCTGGCCAGCTTGCTGGCCATGCGCTGGGAGCTGGGCCTGCGCAACCCGGCGCACACCATCGCCAAGCTGCTCAACCCCTGGGCCAAAACCACCCCGGGCCGCCCGGTGATCCGCGTCGTCAACCACACCCACCCAGAGTACGCCCACTCGCTATCGGCCTTTTTATGCGACACCCAGGCCACCGCCATGCTGATGCGTGGCACCGAAGGCGAGCCCGTGGCCGACGCCCGCAGGCAGCCCAAGAGCGACGTCTACATCCAGGGCCGGGTGGCGCCAGAACTGTCGCTGCAGCCGCAAGAAGGCGCGCTGACCACCCTGCCCGACTGGCCCGCCACCTGCGATGCCGCCAGCACGGCCACCTACATCGGCGACATCGCAGCGGGCCGCCGCGTGTGCCCACCGCCGATCACGCAGCAGGCCGATGCCCTCGTGAAGGCCCTGCGTGCCGCAGGTGCCGTCACGCCACAGGCTTGAGCCGCCCCAGCCAGATGATGCCGGCCAGCACCAGGCCGGTACCCAGCAGCAGCGTGGGCCCCACAGGCTCGTCCAACAGCACCGAGGCCATCCACAAGGTGGACAGCGGTCCGATCATGCCCACCTGAGAGGCGGCCGAGGCCCCAATCAGTTGTACGCCGCGCATCACCATCCAGATCGGCACCACCGTGCACACGGTGGCGTTGATCGCCGACAGGCCCCAGGCCTGCCAAGGCAGGTGGCTCACACCTCCCCAGGTGCCGCCACTGAGGCGGTGCACCACCACCCACTGCACGAGGCACATGGCACAGGCAAAGCACGAGGCCCAGCTGACGAGGCGCTGGCTGCCCAGCGTCTGCACCAGCTGTCCGCTGCCCACGAGGTAGATGGCGTAGGCCAATGCGCTGCCCAACACGAGCAGGCTGCCCAGCACCAGCGCGAAGGTGGCCTGCTCAGGATCGGCCCCGGCCGCCAAGAGTTGCACATGGCGCCAGTCGTGCCAGAACACCACCGTCAGGCCCAGATAGGACACCGCCAGCGCAGCCAGCTGCAGTGGGTGCAAGCGTTGCCCATGTCGCCACACCCCAATGGCCAGCACCAGCGTCGGGTTGAGGTAAAGGATGGCGCGCTCCAGGCTGGCGCTGATGTAGCGCAGGCCCATGAAATCCAGCGTGCTGGCCAGGTAGTAGCCTGAAAATCCCAAGGCCACCAGCCGCCCCCAGGGCATGGCCTGAGGCCGATCGCCCGCATGCTGGCGGCCGCTGTGCCACGCCATCACGGCGAACAGGGGCAGCGCCAGCAGCATGCGCAGGCCCACGGTGCTGATGGGGTCGGCACCGAACTGGTACATCAGCTTGGCCACGATGGCCTTGCCCGAAAACGCCACCGCCCCCAAGGCCGCCCAGATCCATCCCTCAGCGCGCGGGTTGGCGGGGCGCCAGCCAACCAGCGAAGTGTGCTTGTTCATGGGCCGCACCATACCCCAAGGTGGCGGGCATGACGCCCAGCATCACCGGAATCTCCCCAAGGCCGCACACCCTGGGCAGGGCGCTAGACTCGCTGCGAACGTGACCGCCCCCGCCCTTCACCCTGCCTCACCATGACCGTGCTGCCCTCCGCCCTGCCCCCCGTTGTTCAACGTCCGAGCGGCCTGCTGTGGGCCTGCGCGATGGCCGCCCTGCTGCTGAGCCCGGCACACGCAGGCGGCCGCAAGGCCGACGATGCGCCCGCGGCCACCACTGCGGCTTCTGCATCCACCGCGCCCGACGACGAAGTCAAGGGCATCGAGACGGTCGAATACAACCCCGACGACCCCGAGATCAAGCAAGCCGTGAAGGCCGCCCGCGCCACCCTCGACAAGTTCTTCAAGAGCACGGGCACCAGCAACGCCTTGGCCACCAATGTGGCGGTCAAGGTCGAGGTGCGTGAAGGAAAGGTGCGCGAATACCTCTGGGTGACCCCGTTCGAGGTCCAAGGCAAGGGCTACAGCGGCACGCTCAACGACATCCCGCACAAGGTCAAGCGCGTCAGCACCGGCCAGCAGGTGCAGTTCAACCGGGCAGACATCGTCGATTGGGCCTACACCGACCTGCACGAGCGTCGCCTCAAAGGCAACTACACCACCTGCGTGATGCTGCGCCGTGGCCCTGAATCTGACCGCGCGATGATGAAGGCCAGCTACGGCCTGGATTGCGACCGCCTGGACCCCTGAGCGCACGCCAAGCCCTTGTCGCCGACCGGGCAGGCGGCACCACAGGATAATGGTGACTTCGGGCGCTTTGCCGCCCGCCAGACCGCACCCTCTTTCCTCATGTACACCGGCATCGTTCAAGGCCTGGGCCGCATCGTCGCCCTGATTCCCACCGTCAGCGGCTTGCACATGCAGATCCGCATCCCCGAGGCTTTGTTGCGCGACATCCAGATTGGCGCCAGCGTATCGGTCGATGGCGTGTGCCTCAGCGTGGTCACGCAAGAAGGCGAGCTGGTGTCGTTCGACGCCATCCATGCCACGCTGGACCGCACCAACCTGGGCGACCGCCGCGTGGGTGACGTGGTCAACATCGAGCGCTCGGCCCGCCAGGGCGATGAGAACGGCGGTCACGCCATCTACGGCCACGTGTCAGACACGGCGCGCATCTCGTCGATCGCACTCGACGGCCCGCGTGCACACATTGAACTCAAGGTGCGCGAACCCTGGTCGCGCTACATCTTCCCGCGCGGCTTCCTGTCGATCAACGGCTGCAGCCTGACCCTGGCCGATGCCGACAGCGACGCCGGCACCTGCCGCGTCAACCTGATCCCCGAGACCATCCGCGTGACGGGCCTGTTCCAATACAAGGTGGGCGACCGCCTCAACATCGAGGTGGAGCAGCAGACCCAGGTGTTGGTGGATGTGGTTGAGCGCGTGCTGACCCGCCAGGCAGCCAAGCTGCAGCGCTGAAGGCTGCGGGCCTGGCCACGCTCAGCTGCCGCTGGCCAGCCAACCTGCCAACTCGGCCGCTGATTTGACGCCGAGCTTGGCAAACACCCGGGCGCGGTGCACCTCCACCGTGCGCACGGCCACGTGCAGCTCATCGGCGATCACCTTGTTGAGCTTGCCTGCGGCCACCCGGCTCATCACCTCGCGCTCGCGCTCGCTCAGGCTGTCGAGCCGGGCCTGGCGCTCTTGTGCCTTGGCGTCTTGCGCCTGCATGGCGCCGTCCACGGCCAGGGCCTGCTCGATGCGGTCGACCAGGGTGTTGTCGCTGTAGGGCTTTTCAAGGAAGTCGAACGCGCCCTTCTTCAAGGCCTCGACCACCATGGGGATGTCGCCGTGGCCGCTGAGGAACAGCACCGGGTTGCGCACACTGCGCGCGATCAGCTCTTCGTGCAACTGCAGGCCCGACATGGGCTCCATGCGCACGTCCAGCAGCAGCACGCCACGCAGCGGGCCGGCGCAGCCGTCCACATGGGCCAGGAAGGCCGGGCCGCTGTCGAACGTGAGCACCCCCAGGCCGCGCGAGCCGAGCAGGAAGCTCAGCGCATCGCGCACCACAGGGTCGTCATCCACCAGGTAGACCACGCCGTGGTCGGCGCGGCGTGCATGGGCCATCGTCATGTGTTGTCCTCCGCAAGGGAAAGCACGGCCACGGGCAGCGTGAAGCTGATCTCGGCGCCACCCAGCGGCGATGCGCTCGCCTCCATCGCACCGTAGTGCAGCTCCACGATGGAGCGGCAGATCGCCAGCCCCATGCCCATGCCGTCGGATTTGGTGGTGTGAAACGGCGCGCACAGCACCTCGATGCCTTGGCCGGCCAGGCCCGGGCCGTTGTCGTGCACGCTGACACGCACAAACTGCTTGTTGACGCGCTGGCCACGCACCTCGATGCGGCGGGAGCGGTTGGCGGGCTGCGACTGCAGCGCATCGCTGGCGTTGCGCACCAAGTTGACCACCACCTGCTCGATGAGGATGGGGTCGGCCTCAACCTCGGGCAAGTCGGCCGCGAGCTCAACGTGCAGCGCCACATGGTGGCGGGCCAGGTCGCGACGCAGCAGGTGCACGCCCGACTGCACGATGTCGCCCACCTGGCACGGCTCGCGCTGGGGCTCGCGCCGCGTGAGGAACTCACGGATGCGGCGCACGATGCGCCCTGCCGCCGTGGCCTGCTCGCCCTGGCGCACCAAAGCCTTGTGGATGGGCTCGGGCAAGTCGGTGCGGTTGCCCAGGGCGTTCTGCAGCCCGGCGTTGTAGCTGGCGATGGCCGACAGGGGCTGGTTGAGCTCGTGCGCCAAAGTAGACGCCACTTCGCCCAGCATGGTCAGCCGGGCGTGGTGGGCCATGGTCTCGTTCTGGCGGCGTTCGCGCTCTTCCAGGCGCTTGCGCTCGGTGATGTTGAGGATCGAGGCCATCCAGCCAATCTGCTGCCCCTTGGCATCCACAAAAGGCGCCTCGAACACCATCACATCGACCTGCGTGCCATCGCGGTGGCGCCAGCGCGATTCATAGCCATCGCGCGGCGCCAGGCCGGCCATGTTGCGCAGGTGGCGTTGCATGGCCTGCTCGATCTCGTCGGGCGCCCAATATGGCATGGGCGGCAGCAGGCCCACCAACTCGTCTTGGCGATAGCCCACCATGTCGGCCATGGCCTTGTTCACGTAGATCAGGCGGCCTTCCAGGTCGCGGGCACGGATGCCCACCACCACCGAATCCTCGATGGCCGTGCGCCAGGCGGCTTCGGTGCGCCAAGCGGTTTCGGCGCGTTCCACACCGCGCATCTGCCGGCGCAGCATCAAGCTGGTCATGCCCAGCAGGCCCACGAAGGCCAACATCAAGGCCACGGGCCAACGGCGCCACCAGTCGGTGTGGCGGTCGTGCGAGCTGAGCTCCAGCCAGGCCTGGGGCATGGTTGGGCCCATGGGCACGCGGTACCAGCTCTGCCAGGGCTCACGCGCCCCCTCGGCGGTGGCGGCGAGGATCACATCGGACTGGTCCACCAGCCGGATGTCATAGCGCGCGGCCAGCCACCACGGCACCTTCTGGCGCAGCAGCACCGCAGCGCCATAGCGGGCGATCAGCAGGCCAGAAGGCTCTTCGGCCGTGCGGTGCCCCCAGGCCACCGACAGGTGACCGGCCAGGCCCGCGTCTTCGGGTGCGGTGCGGCGCTGGTCGTTGGCCGGCACCTGGTCGCCCGGGGCCACCGCAAGGATCTGTCCATTGGGCCCCAGCCAGGTCACGCTCACCCAAAAGCGGCGCAAGCCATCGAGCACCAGCGGGTGCGTGGCAAATTGCTCAGGTGTGAGCCGCCCACGCTCCAACTCGTCGGCCAAAGCGCGCAGCTTGGCCTGCTCGGCCTCCAGCCGCCCGCTGATCTGCGCTTCCAGTGAGAGCGCATCCGAAATCATGTCGGCCCGCGACGACTCACGCTCCAGCGCGTCTTGGGCACGCATCCACCCCAGTACGCCCACCACCATCAGCAGGCTGAGCACCAGCGGCCAGGCCCACAGGGCCAAGCGCGTGTGCAGACGCAAGCCCCACCAGCGTGCGTGTGGGCGCGGCGGCACGGCCACAGCCGGCCGAGCTGGCGGGCGCACAGGTGCAACAGGTGGCGGCAAAGGCGGGTGGATGCTCATCGTGTGGATTGCAGATTAATGCGCGCATCTTCGGGCACCGATGTGGAACTCCACAATTTCGGCAAACCCAGTGTCCCTCAACAATGCCATCACCAACATTTTGGAGACACCACATGAATGCGAACACCACCTTCCGCCGCAAGTTGTTGAGCCTGGCGATTGGCGCTGGCATGGCCTTGGCCGGACTGACGTCCGCCCACGCCGATGGCCCGATCGTGATCAAGTTCAGCCACGTGGTGGCCGTGGACACGCCCAAGGGCAAGGCCGCCGAGTTCTTCGCCAAGCGCGCCGGCGAGCTGACCAAGGGCAAGGTGAAGGTTGAGGTCTACCCCAACAGCCAACTCTACAAGGACAAGGAAGAAATGGAAGCCCTGCAATTGGGCTCGGTCCAGATGTTGGCCCCCTCGCTGTCGAAGTTCGCGCCCCTGGGCGTGAAGGAATTCGAAGTGTTCGACCTGCCCTTCATCTTCGACGACTACACCGACCTGCATGCCGTCACGCAAGGCGCCGTGGGCCAGGGCATGCTCAAGAAGCTCGAAACCCGTGGCATCACGGGCCTGGCCTTCTGGGACAACGGCTTCAAGGTGATGTCGGCCAACAAGCCGCTGAAGAACGTTGAAGACTACAAGGGCCTGAAGATGCGCATCCAGTCGTCCAAGGTGCTGGACGCCCAGATGCGCGCCCTGGGCGCACTGCCCCAGGTGCTGGCCTTCTCTGAGACCTACCAAGCCCTGCAGACCGGCGTGGTCGATGGCACCGAGAACCCGCCCTCGAACCTCTACACCCAGAAGATGCACGAGGTGCAAAAGCACCTGACGATCACCAACCACGGCTACCTGGGCTACGCGGTGGTGGTCAACAAGAAGTTCTGGGACGGACTGCCGGCTGACATCCGCACCCAGCTGACCAAGGCCATGGCCGAGTCCACGAAGGTGGCCAACGACATCGCCAAGCAAGAGAACGACGACGCCCTGGCCAAGGTGGCCGCCTCGGGCAAGACCACCATCTACAAGGCCAGCCTGGCCGAGCGCTTCCTGCTGAAGAAGGCGCTGGTGCCGGTGCACAAGCAAATGTCCTCGCGGATTGGCCAGGAAACCCTGGACGCGATCTACCAGCAAACCAACTTCGACCCCAGCAAGCTGTGATGCGGGCCTGACGCCCCGCGCAGCAGCCCACGCCACCACGTGGGCTTTTTTTCGACTTCCCCCAACAAACTGGAGACACGCCATGAAATGGCTAGACCGTCTCGAGGAAACGCTGATCGCCACCTTCATGGGCGCAGCCACCCTCATCATCTTTCTGTCGGTGTTGCACCGCTACCTTGTGGGCGTGCAGAGCCCCATTCAGGACTGGCTGCTCACCCTGGATTTCGCCTGGGCTCAAGAGGCCACCATCTACCTGTTCGTGTGGATGGCCAAGTTCGGTGCGGCCTATGGCGTGCGCACTGGCATCCACGTGGGCGTCGATGTGCTGATCAACCAGCTCAACCCCGCCAACCGCAAAAAGTTCGTGCTGTTTGGCCTGTTTGCAGGCGCCCTGTTCACCGGCGCGATCGCCACCATGGGTGTGGGTTTCGTCTGGCACAACGGTGCGCACTTCGCCTTCCACAACGCGCTGGGTCTGGACATGACCGACCTGATCGAGGGCCCGACCACGCCTGACCTGGAGTGGCCGACCTGGGTCATCTACAGCGCCATCCCGCTGGGCTCGTCGCTGATGTGCTTCCGCTTCCTGCAGGTCGCGTGGAACTTCGCCAAGACCGGCGACTTGCCCCACCACGACCACGGCCATGTCGATGGCCTGGAAGAAGAAACTGCCGCAGCCAAGGCCTGAAAGGACACCCCATGAGCGGACTCATCATTTTCGGGCTGCTGCTGGTGCTCATGCTCACCGGCATGCCCATCTCCATCTCCCTGGGCCTCACGGTGCTCACCTTCATCTTCGGGTTCACCAATGTGCCCGTCGAGTCGGTGGCCCTGAAGCTCTTCACCGGCATCGAGAAGTTCGAGATCATGGCGATCCCGTTCTTCATCCTGGCCGGCAACTTCCTCACCCACGGTGGGGTCGCCAAGCGCATGATCAACTTCGCCACCAGCATGGTGGGCCACTTCCACGGTGGCCTGGGGCTGGCCGGCGTGCTGGCTTGCGCGCTGTTTGCCGCCGTGTCGGGCTCGTCGCCGGCCACCGTGGTGGCGATTGGCTCGATCCTGTTGCCGGCCATGGTCAAGGCAGGGTTCCCGAAGAACTTCGGCGCCGGCATCATCACCACCTCAGGCGCACTGGGCATCCTGATCCCGCCGTCGATCGTGATGGTGATGTACTCGGTGTCGACCAACACCTCGGTGGGCGCCCTGTTCATGGCGGGTGTGATCCCGGGCTTGATGCTGGCCTTCCTGCTGGGCCTGACCTCTTGGTATCGCGCCCGCAAGTTCGGCTACCCGCGCCTGCCCAAAGCCACTTTTGGCGAGCGCATGAAGGCACTGCGTGAGTCGTTCTGGGGGCTGATGCTCATCGTCATCGTGATGGGCGGCATCTACACCGGCTTTTTCACGCCGACCGAAGCGGCGGCCATGAGCGCGGTGTACGCCTTCGTCATCGCCGTGTTCGTCTACAAGGACATGGGCCTCAAAGACGTGCCACGCGTGCTGCTCAATTCGGCCAACATGAGCGCCATGCTGCTGTACATCATCACCAACGCGGTGCTGTTCAGCTTCGTGCTCGCCAACGAGAACATGCCGCAGCAGCTGGCTGACTGGCTGGTCGGCATGGGTTTGGGCCCGATTGCCTTCCTGCTGGTGGTCAACATCCTGCTGCTGGTGGCCGGCAACTTCATGGAGCCGTCGTCGATTGTGCTGATCATGGCGCCCATCCTGTTCCCGGTGGCCGTCAAGCTGGGCATCGACCCCGTGCACTTCGGCATCCTGATCGTGGTGAACATGGAAGTGGGCATGTGCCACCCGCCGGTGGGCCTGAACCTGTACGTGGCCTCGGGCATCACCAAGATGGGCATCACCGAGCTGACCGTGGCCGTGTGGCCGTGGCTGCTGACCATGCTGGGCTTCCTGGTGCTGGTCACCTACTGGCCGCCGCTGTCGCTGTGGCTGCCCAACCTGATGATGAAGTGACCGTGCACTGAGCGAAGCCATCTGGCTCGCACCACAGAGGGCGCCCCAACCGGGCGCCCTTTTTCATGGCCTCCACAACACACGGGCACCCTGCTACACTCGCGCCCTGTCAGGAGAGCGCTGTCTCACCCAGGCCTCGCGGCCCAGGTGACGGATGGCCGCCGAAGGCGCAGGGCTGCAGCAGTTTGCGGTCCGAACGCTCAGGCAAAAGGACTGGCAAACATGGCTTCACAGCAAGCCATGATCCTCACTGGAGAGAGGTTGGTGGCCAAGCGGCGAGCCAACCCACCGAAGGGGCAAGCCTGATGCGCGCCAGCTCACTTGGCGCGGCAGGTCAATCTCTCAGGTAAAGCGGACAGCGAGGGCAGACCCGTTTGGGGCTCAAGGCGCAAGCCTGGGGCCGCAGGCGGCCACACCATGCCCTTGTTGGCGACGCCCCCGGCGCGTCGCCACGTTTCGAGTCCGCCATGTCCGACCTGCTCACCACCCCGCTGCACGCACTGCACATCGAACTCGGCGCCAAGATGGTGCCTTTCGGTGGCTACGACATGCCCGTGCAGTACGCCACCGGCATCTTGGCCGAACACAAGCACACACGCGCTGCGGCCGGCCTGTTCGACGTCTCCCACATGGGCCAGGTGCTGCTGAGCGGCCCCGGCGCCGACGCCGCGCTCGAAACCCTGGTGCCCGTCGACATCGTCGACCTGCCCGTGGGCAAGCAGCGCTACGCCCTGTTCACCAATGAACAAGGCGGCATCCTCGATGACCTGATGGTCACCCGCCGCGAAGGTGACCTGTTCGTCGTGGTCAACGCCGCATGCAAGGCGCAAGACATCGCCCACCTGCAGGCCCACATCGGCAACCGCTGCACCGTGACCCCCCTGCCCGACCAGGCCCTGCTGGCCCTGCAAGGCCCGCAGGCCGTCACGGCCCTGGCCCGCCTGAACGCCGACGTGCACCAGCTGGTGTTCATGACCGGCGGCCACTTTGCACTCGATGGCATCGACTGCTTCGTGACCCGCTCGGGCTACACCGGCGAAGACGGCTTTGAAATTTCGGTACCGGCAGACCAAGCTGTGCAGCTGGCCCGCGCCCTGCTGGCCCAGCCGGAAGTCAAGCCCATCGGCCTGGGTGCCCGCGACACCCTGCGCCTCGAAGCCGGTCTGTGCCTGTACGGCCACGACATCGACACCACCACCACCCCGGTGGAAGGCAGCCTGACCTGGGCGATCCAGAAGGTGCGCCGCGCCGGTGGTGCCCGTGCTGGCGGCTACCCCGGCGCCGCCGTGGTCGATGCCCAACTCGCCAACGGCGCCCCTCGCAAGCGTGTCGGCCTGATCAGCACCGAGCGCATGCCCGTGCGCGAAGGCGCCAAGGTGGTCGATGCCGCCGGCAACGAGATCGGCGTGGTCACCAGCGGCTCGCTGGGCCCCAGCATCAACCAGCCCGTGGCCTTGGCCTACCTGCAGGCGGCCCACGCCGCCCAGGGCACCGCCGTGTTCGCCATCGTGCGCGACAAAAAGGTGCCGATGACCGTCACGCCCACCCCCTTCGTGCCCAACCGCTACCACCGCGGTTGACGCAGCCCCACCCTGCGCAACGGCCCCGCAGCTTGGGGTCGTGGCCACGACAACGCCCCGCAGCACCTGAGGGATACTCTCGGCCCAGATGAACCGGCAGCGCCTCGCAACCAGGCACGGCCACTCAGGTTGCCCGGCAGGCGACCCATCACCCCAGATCACCTCAGGCTTCGCACACCTGACACCCGCATCCCAGCAAGGACATCACCATGACCATCAAGTACACCAAAGAGCACGAGTGGCTGCAGATCGAAGCCGACGGCACCGCCATCGTGGGCATCACCCACCACGCCCAGGACGCCCTGGGTGACGTGGTCTTCGTGGACCTGCCCGCCGTGGGCGCCACCATCGACGCCCACGCCGTCGCTGGCGTCGTCGAATCGGTGAAGGCCGCGGCCGACGTGTACATGCCCCTCACGGGCGAGATCGTGGAGGTCAACGAAGCCCTGCGCGACGACCCCGCCCTGGCCAACACCGACCCGCTGGGCGCCGGCTGGTTCTTCAAGGTCAAGCTGGCCAACCCGGCCGAAGCCGACGCCCTGATGGACAAGACCGCCTACGACGACCTGCTCAAGAGCCTGTGATGCGGCCTGCGGCGCCCCAGCCGGCGCCGCGCCCTTGACAGCCCCGGGGGACAGCACCTTGTGCCGGTGCCCGTTCCCC
>JACCDX011631373.1_pt1 | contig 26688 bp, 17 predicted proteins | sample 7449681 | NCBI WGS metagenome assembly JACCDX01 (sample SAMN15323450, study PRJNA562643) | freshwater metagenome | isolation source: river surface water | place: USA:Blue River Watershed | collected 2017-08-18
CCGAGCGCCGGTTGCCGCAGGACGGACGCATCGTCTTCAAGAATTTCACGAAGAAAAACATGGACCTCGACCTGCGCGTCGCCACCGGCCCGATGAAGGACGGCGAGAAGGTGGTCATGCGTATCCTCGACAAACAGAAGTCCACGCTGCCGCTGCCCGCGCTCGGTTTCTCCGAGGAAAACCTCGCCAAATACCGCGACTGCATCCGCCAGCCCTACGGCATGATTCTGCACTGCGGCCCCACGGGCTCCGGCAAGTCCATGACCCTCTACTCGGCGCTCGGCGAAGTGAACACGCCCGACGTCAACATCCAGACCGCCGAGGACCCGATCGAATACACGCTCGCCGGCATCAACCAGATGCAGATGAACCGCACGATCGGCCTCACCTTCGCGCGCGCGCTCCGCTGCTACCTCCGCATGGACCCCGACATCATTCTTGTCGGCGAGATCCGCGACGAGGAAACCGCGCAGATCGCCGTCGAGGCCGCACTCACCGGCCACTTGCTCGTCTCCACGCTCCACACCAACGACGCGCCCTCGACGGTCGCGCGTATCGGCGAGATGGGTGTCGAGGCCTTCAACATCTCCGCTTCGCTCGTCTGCGTCTGCGCCCAGCGCCTGCTCCGCCGGGTCTGCAAGAACTGCAAGGTGCCCTACGAACCGAAGGGCCGCGAGCAGGAGCTCATGCAGAAGGCGCTCGGCTGGAGCGGGCAGATCTTCAAGGCCAACACCCAGGGTTGCCCCACGTGCGGCGGCACCGGGTTCAAGGGCCGCGTCGGTATCCATGAACTGATGACCAACAGCGAGGAGCTGACCGAGGGCATCAACAAGGAGGCCGAGGTCGCCGAGCTGAAACGCATCGCGATGCGCAACGGCATGAAGACCCTCCACCAGGACTCGATGCTCAAGGTCAAGATGGGCCTCACCACCATCGAGGAGGCCCTGAGCAACGTGCCGCCCGATCTCATCCTCTGACCGGGCCCCGCCCGAAAACGCGCGATGCCCGTCCCGGGTCCGATCTGGATCGTGGCGGACGACCTCACCGGGTCGGCCGACGCCGCCCTCCCCTTCTGGCGCGCCGGCCGGCGCTGTCATGTCGTGTTCGAGCCCGCCGCGCCATGGCCGGCCAATCCCGGCGTCCTCTCGATCTGCACGCACACGCGGGCCATGGACGAGTCCGCCGCCCGCAACACCGTCGCCGCGGTGGCGGCCCGCCTCCCGGCCGACGCCACCGTCTTCAAAAAAATCGACTCGACGCTCCGCGGCTGGATCGGCGCGGAGAGCTCCGCCTTGCTCGCGGCCCTGCCCGGCCGCACCGCGGTGCTCGCCCCCTGCTATCCGACCAAGGGCCGCTCCGTGGGCGACGACGGCATCTACCGCGTCGGCGGCACGCCGCTCGCTGCCACGGAATTCGCGGCCGAGATCGCCGGCCTGCCCGCCGATTCCACGCTGCCCGGGTTTGTCGCAAGGCACTTCGGGGCGCACGCCCCCGCGGTCCGGGTGATTCCCGCGACCACCGACGCCGGCTTCGCCGCCTCGGTCGCGACGGTCACCGCTCCGGCGCTTTGGATCGGCTCCCCCGGGCTCGCGATCGCGCTCGCCGGTCCGGCCTCCCGCCCGCAGCCCGCGGCGCCCGCGCCGACCGCGTTGCCCGCCGCCCCCGTCGTCGTCGCCGCCGGCAGCCGGCGTTCCCTCACGGCGCGCCAGGTCGATCACCTGATGCGCACGGTGCGGCCCGACGGCGGCCGGACGCTCCATCTGCTGGGCGTCGACGCCGCCGGCTACGATCCCGCCCGATCCGCCGCCTGCGCCGACGACCTCGGCCGCCGCGCGGCGGAGACCGCCCGCTCGGTCGGAGCCAGCGCGCTGATTCTCACCGGCGGTGACATTGCCGCCGCCACCTGCCGCCATCTCGGCGTCACCGCCGCCGAGATTGTCGACGAGATCGAGGACGGACTGCCGGTGCTGCGGGCCGGTCCTTGGCTGCTCGTCACCAAAGCCGGCGGCTTCGGCGACGACCACTCGCTGGTGCGGGCCTACGCCAAACTCGCAGCGCTGATCGCATCGGCGCCGTGAATCGTCCTCGCCGCAAAGCAAACCGAAGCCGGGGACATCCCGGCGAAACGGTTCAACCCGCGATCTGCCCGTAGGCCGCCGCGTCGAGCAGGCCGGCCGCGGCCGCCGCATCCGCGGGCTTCAGCTTCAGCATCCAGCCGTCGCCGTAGGCATCGCGGTTGACGGTCTCCGGTGCGGCTTCCAGCGCCGGATTCACGGCCACCACCGTGCCCGCGACCGGCATGTAAAGGTCGCTCGCCGCTTTGACCGACTCGACGACGCCGAAGGTCTCGCCGGCTTTGAAGGCCGCACCCACCTTGGGCACCTGCACGTAGGTGATGTCGCCGAGCGAATTCTGGGCGTAGTCGGTGATGCCGATCGTGACGGTGCCGTCGCTCTCGGCGCGCAGCCACTCGTGCGATTTCGCGTAGCGGAGGTCAGCGGGGATGTTGCTCATGCGGTGGATTTCTTAAGTTCCACAAAGGGCGGTTTGACGAGTTGCAAATTCAACTTCGTGCCGCGGATGTCCACCTGCAGCGGCTGCTTCGCCGCCGCCGCCGTGACCAGCGCCGACCCGATCGCCTCGTTGAGGATCGGAGAGAGCGTGCCGGAAACGACCTTGCCGACCACCGCGCCGGTCGCGTCGAGCACCGGATGATCCGCGCGCACGATGCGCCGGTCGCCGGTTTTGAAAAACACGATCTTCCGCGCACCGCCGCGCGCCTTCTCATCCGCCAGGGCCGCGCGGCCGATGAAGTCGGCGCCCTTGTCGAGCTTCACGGTCCAGCCGAGTCCCGCCGTCAGCGGCGAGATTTCGGCCGTGATCTCGTGCCCGTAAAGCGGATACCCCGCCTCGAGGCGCAGGCTGTCGCGGGCCCCGAGCCCGGCGAGTTCGAGCCCGTGCGGCTTGCCCGCCTCGAGCAACGCCGCCGCCAACGCCGGGGCATCCGCCGCGGCGTGGTAGAGTTCGAACCCGTCTTCGCCGGTGTAGCCCGTGCGGCTCGCGAGGCAGAGCACGCCCGCCACGGTCGCCTCGCCGAAGTGGTAATAGTTGATCAGGCCGAGCTTCGCCCCGGTCAGCGACTGCACGATGGCCGCCGCCTTGGGCCCCTGCACCGCCAGCAGCGCGTAGTCGGCGCAGCGATCCGTGATCGCGACATCGAAGCGCGCCGCCTGCTCGCGGATCCACGCGAGATCCTTGTCGATGTTGCCGGCGTTGATGCAGAGGAAGTAGTCGTCGGCGCCCCGCATGTAGACCAGCAGGTCGTCGACCACCCCGCCCGTCGGGTAACACATCGGCGAATACAGCACGCGCCCGGGAAACAGTTTCGCGACGTCGTTCGTCACGAGGTGATTCAGAAACGCGCCGGCCTGGGGGCCCTTCACGTCGACCTCGCCCATGTGGCTCACGTCGAACAGACCGGCCGTGCGCCGCACGGCTTTGTGCTCTTCCAGGATGCTGCGATACTGCACCGGCATCTCCCAGCCGGCGAAATCCACCAGCCGGGCGCCGTTGGCCGCATGAAAGTCCCGCAGGGGCGTGCGTTTGAGTTCGCTCATGCCGCCCACGTTGGCCGCCGCGGCGCGCCGCCGGCAAGGTTCTTCTCGCCGCCGCAACTTGCGCGGCGTTTTTCGCATCGCCAGCCCGCCGGCACGTGGCGTCATCGGTCCCGTGACGTCTCCCGACTACTGGGTCCACAACCTCGATCCCTTTCTCGTCCGATTCTCGGAAAATTTCGGCATCCGCTACTACGGCCTGGCCTACCTGGCGGGCTTCGCGGCGGCGATCGCCCTGCTCCACCGGTATTGGAAGGCCGGCCGCTCGCCCCACAATCTCAACGCTGTCAGCGATCTCGTCACCGCGCTCGTCATCGGCGTGCTCGTCGGCGGCCGGCTCGGCTTCTTTTTGCTCTACCAGCTCGACTCTCTCGGCCGCGACCCGCTTGTGCTGTTCCGTGTCTGGGAAGGCGGCATGGCCAGCCACGGCGGCATGGTCGGCGTGCTCGTCGCGCTCTGGTGGTGGTGCCGGCGTCGGGGACTTCCGCTGCTCCCGGTCGCCGACCTCGTCGTCTCCGTCGCGCCGGCCGGCCTCTTTTTCGGCCGCATCGCCAACTTCATCAACGGCGAGCTCGTCGGCAAAGTCACCGCCGTGAAATGGGCGGTCATTTTCCCCCACAACGAAATCGATCGCGGGCTTCGCGCCGCGTTCCCGCGCCACCCGTCCCAGCTCTACCAGGCCGGCCTCGAGGGGCTGCTGCTGCTGGCTTACCTGCAGTGGCGCTTTTGGCGCACGCCCGTGGCCCGCACCCATCCGGGCCACCTCAGCGGCGAGTTCTTCATCGCCTACGCGGTCGTGCGGGCGGTCGGAGAAGTTTACCGCGAGCCGGACGCCTCGCTGCTCTTCGGGCTCAGCCGCGGCACCTTCTACTCGGTTTTCCTGATCGTCGCCGGCGTCGCGCTGATCGCCTACAGCAAAAAGGCGGACCGAAGTCCGCCTTTGTCCTGATCCCGACGTGCCGAGCGCGGATCCGCGAGGAACCGCGCCGGCGCCTCAAACCACCGTGCCCGCCGGCAACACCGCGCCCTTGGGCACCACGAGCACGCCGTCGCGCACGATGACCTTGCCGTCGGCGTAGGCACCGTCGGCCTTGCCGTCGGCCACGAGCACGCAGCCGTCGCCGATCCGCGCGTTCTTGTCGATGATCGCGCCTTTCACGCGGCAGTTGGCGCCGACCCCGAGGTGCGGGCGGCTGCCCGAGGTGTTGGCGGCCAGCTGCTCGTCCGTCTCGTAGTAGTCCGAACCCATCACCACCACGTCTTCGAGCGTCGTGCCCGCCCCGACGAACGAGCGGATACCGAAGACGCAGCGCTTCAGGCGCGAATCCTCGATGATCGAGCCGTCGCCGATCACCGCGTGGTCGATCGCGCAGTTGTTCACCTTGGACGGCGGCAGGTAGCGGTCCTGCGTGTAGATCGGGGCCGCCGCATCGTAGAAATTGAACGGCGGCATCGGCTGCGCGAGCGCGAGGTTGGCGTCGAAAAACGCGCGCACCGTGCCGATGTCCTCCCAGTAGCCTTCGAAAATGTGCGCGAACAGGCGCTTCTTCCCGAGCAGGCCCGGAATCACTTCCTTGCCGAAGTCCGTCATCGTGTTGTCGAGCGCCTCGGCCAGGGCCGTGCGGTTGAACACATAGATGCCCATCGACGCCAGGCAGTGCTTCTCGCCGGAGACCGGCGCCTTCAGCTCGCTCTCGAGCTTCTCGCTCAGCGTCAGGCCCGCGATGACCGCCGGATCCTTCGGTTTCTCGACGAAGCGCGCGATCGAATGGTCGTCGTTGACCTGCATAAGGCCGAGGCCGGCGACCTTCGACACCGGAAACGGGATCGCCGCGATCGAGACGTCGGCCTTGTTCGCGATGTGCTCCTCGACGATCTTGCGGAAATCCATCCGGTAGAGTTGGTCGCCGCTCAGGATCAGGACGAGGTCGTGCGGAAAGTTCCGGAAGTGCAGCAGATTCCGGCGCACCGCGTCCGCCGTGCCCTGATACCAGTCGGACCCCTTTTCGGTCTGCTCGGCCGAGAGGATGTCGACGAAGCCGCCGCCGAAGGGATCGAAGTGGTAGGTGCTTTGCACGTGGCGGTGCAGCGACTGGGTCTGGAACTGCGTCAGCAGAAACATCCGGTTGATGTCGCTGTTGAGGCAGTTGCTGATCGGAATATCGACCAGGCGGTATTTGCCCGCCAGCGGCACGGCCGGTTTGCAGCGTTCGAGCGTGAGGGGGTGGAGGCGGGTGCCGCGGCCGCCGCCCATAATGACGGCGAGCACTCGTTTCTGGGTGGTCATTAGAAAGCGTGGATGAAGGGTTTCGTTGCCAATTTCCTCGGGCAGCGTTTGCCTCCGGCGCCCGATTCGCCAGCCATTTCTCAACCACCGGACCGTAAATGCCACACATCCTAGTCACAGGTGCCGCCGGATTTATCGGCAGTCATACGTCCGATCGTCTGCTCGCCGACGGGGCCGAAGTTACCGGCGTCGACAATTTCCGCACCGGGCGCCGCGCCAATCTCGCCCGCGCCGAGACGTCCCCCTCCTTCCGTCTGATCGAGGCCGATGTCGCCGCCCCCGGCGTCCTCCGCGACATCGTCGCCAAGGTGAAACCCGATGCCATCATCCACCTCGCCGCGCTGGTGAGCGTGCAGGAGAGCATCGACAACCCCGACCTCAACTACGCGCTCAACGTCGCCGCCACCCACCTCGTGGCCGAGGCGGCCCGCACCGGCGGCGTCAAGCGCCTCGTCTTTGCTTCGTCGGCCGCGACCTACGGCAACACCTCCGATCTCCCGATCCGCGAATCCTCCGACAAGACGCCGATCAGCCCCTACGGCGCCGCCAAGCTCGCCAGCGAAGCCCTGCTCATCGGCCACGGCTCCGCCTACGGCATCACGGTCCGCTGCCAGCGGTATTTCAATGTCTTCGGCCCGCGCCAGGACCCGGCCTCGCCCTACTCCGGCGTGATCTCGATCTTCGACCGTCGCTACCGCGAGGGCAAACCGGTCACGATCTTCGGCGACGGCCTGCAGACCCGCGACTTCGTTTCCGTGCACGATGTCGCCCGCGCCAATGCCCTCGCCGCCACGGCACCCGGCATCCGCTCCGGCATCGCCAACATCTGCACCGGCCGCGCCACCTCCCTGCTCGAGGTCGTCGGGGTCTTCCGGCGGCACTATCCGGCCGCCGCGGCTCCCACCCATGCGCCGGCGCGCACCGGGGATATCATCCATTCCCGCGGCGCCCCCGATCTGGCGGCCGCCGACCTGGGCTTCCGGGCCACCGTCGCGGTGGAAACCGGTCTCTCCGAGTTGATCGCGTCGGGTTGAGGCGGAATCGGCGCGCGATGCGGACACTGATCGACGCTGGATCCACGGGCGGGGACGCCCCCGGACGACGCCGGTTGCCAGGGTCGCCGAGCGGCGTCCGGACTCCGTCCTGCCGCCGTGCGCTCCGCGTGGTCCCGCCGTGGCCGGCACGGGGACTGTTCGCGCTGGCCGCCCTGCTCTGCCTTTCGCGCCTTATCGCCGCCGAACCGCTCGCCTTCTATGTCAATTACTCGGCCCGGGTCCCTACGGCCCCGCTGGTCGCGCATCCGCTCTCGATCGTGCATCCCGACGCCCAGGTCGACTTGGCCGCCGCCCATGCCGCGGGCAATCGCGTGCTCGCCTACCTGAGCGTCGGCGAGGTCGCGTCCGATGCGGCTTACCGCGCCGACGTCACGCGGCTCGGCCTGCCCTACGCGGGTCGCAACGACGTCTGGTCCTCCGACCTCATCGACCATACCGATCCGCGCTGGGCCGCGTGGCTGGTCGACACGCTTGCCGCGCGCGCGGCCCAGCGGGGGTTCGACGGCTTTTTCCTCGATACCCTCGACGCCGTCGACCTCGTCGCGCCCGGTGATCCCGTCCGCACCGCCGCCCTGCGCCGCGGCTTGGTCGAGACGATCCGCCGCCTGCGCACCGCGTTTCCCCGGAAGAATATCGTCGTCAACCGCGGCTTCTTTGCCTTCGCCGAACTCCGCGACGTCGTCGACGGCGTGCTCGTCGAGTCCGTCTTCGAGACCCACGATTTCGCCACGAAATCCTACCGCCCCGTGCCGGCGGCCGAGCGCGACGCCCTCCTCGCCGAGCTGCGCAAGGTCCGGCAGGCCGGCCGCGCTGTCTACGCGCTGGATTACGTCGACCCGCGGGCCGAGCCCGAGCGGGCCTTGCGCGCCGCCCGCGCGCTCCAGGCCGAGGGCTTCCACGCGTTTGTCTCGACTCCGACACTCGACGGTCACGCCCTCGCGCCGCTGCGCGTGGTGCCGCGCCGGATCTGCGCTTTCTACGGCAACCGCACCGCCGTCCAGGAGGACCAGGTGAAATGGCCGATGGAGTCCTTCGTCGGCCAGCGGCTCCAGATGCCGCTCGAGTGGCTCGGCTACGAGGTCGATTACTTCAAAATCGATTCCGCGGCCGACCTCCCCGTGCTCTCCGCGGACTACCGCGCGATCGTGCTCTCGCGCACCTGGGAGGTCGCCTCCGCCGCGGAACCCGCCCTCGTCGACTGGCTGATCGCCCAGCGCGACGCCGGCCGGAAAATCCTGGTGATCGGCGCGCTCCCGCTGCGCGACCTCGCCCAGCGCGAACGCTTCCTCACGGCCTTCGGCATCGGCGGCACCGGCGCCGCGCGCCTCCGGCCCGCGGCTTTCGAGATGCTCGAGGCCGTGCCGGGCTTCACCGACCACGAAGTCAAGCTGCCGGTCCAGCCGGTCGCCTTCACCGACCTGCGCGCCCCGGCCGGCGCGACGCGGCTCGTCTCGCTCCGCGCCCGCTACGCCGAGGGGCCGGCCGTCGCCTTCGACCCCGTCTTCGTCTGCGACTGGGGCGGGGTTGCCCTCGATCCGTTCGTCTTTTTCCGTCGCGCCGATTTCCGCGAGTTCTGGCGACTCGACCCCTTCGCCTGGCTCGAACGCGCGCTCGGTCCGCTCGATGCCCCCGTGCCCGACACCACCACGCGCGACGGCCTGCGGGTGTTTCTCAGCCATATCGACGGCGACGGCTTCTCCAATTTCAGCCGCGTCGTGCCGGGCCGGCGCTCCGCCGAAATCATCCGCGACCGGATTCTGAAGAAATATCCGCTGCCCGTCACCGTCTCCGTCATCGAGGCCGAGATCCGCGCCCGGATCCGCACCCAGCGGGCCGAAGATTCCGCCGCTTACGAAGCCCTGGCCCGCGATATTTTCGCTCTGCCATACGTCGAGCTGGCATCCCATAGTTACTCCCATCCCTTTTTCTGGATCGAAGGCGACCGCACCGAAGCGTTCTACGACGAACAGAAACTCGACCTCAAAGACACCTACGACCGCCTCGATTTGGTCCGCGAAATCGAGGGCTCGGTGAACTACATCAACACCACGCTCGCCCCGCCCGGCCGCCCCGTGCGGGTGTTTCTCTGGAGCGGCAACTGCCGCCCGCCGCCGGCAGCCATCGCCCTGACCCGGCGCCTCGGGCTCGAAAACCTGAACGGCGGCGACACCGTGCTTTCCCCGCGCCATCCCACGCTGACCGCCGTCGCCCCGCGCACCATGACCTGGGGCGACGAAGTCCAGGTCCTCGCGCCCAACCAGAACGAAAACGTCTACACCAACAACTGGCGCGGCCCCCTCTTCGGCACCTACTCGCAGGTCCTCGACACCTTCCAAGCCACCGAGACGCCGCGCCGGCTCAAGCCCGTCAACGTCTACTACCACTTTTACAGCGGCGACTATCCCGCGTCGTTGACCGCCCTCGAAACCGTCTACGACTGGGTCGTCTCGAGTCCGCTCCACGCCCTCACCGTCTCCCATTACGCCCGCATCGCCCGGGACGCCCGCACGACCACCGTGTTCGCCTCCGGCCCCGACCGCTGGCTCGTGGTCAATGCCGGCGACGCCCGCACCTTCCGGCTGCCGTCGGACCCGCGCCGCACCGTCGATCTGGCCCGCTCGACGGGCGTCAGCGGCTGGCATGACGCCGGCTCCCAAACCTACCTCCACACCGTCGGCGCGCCGGTTTCCACCGTCGTTCGCGGCCCCGCCGCCCCCCCCGCCGGTCCCCGGCTCGAGACCTCCACCGGCGAGATCGCCTTCCTGAGCCGCGCCCCCGGGCGCTGGTCCTTCCGGGTCGCCGACACACGTCCGGTCACCGTGACGGTCGCCGACCTGCCGCCCGGCTCCACCGCCTCCCTCGGCTCCGCCGGCTCGTCGCGCGAACTCCGTGCCGACGCCGGCGGCCGCCTGCGCCTCGATCTGCCCGCGAGCGGGGAGTTCAGCCTCGCCTTCGGCCCGCCATGAATGCCGCGCGCCCGGACAAATCCGTCATACCGTGGCCGCAACTCGCGCTCCTGCTCGCGGCGTGCGCCGCGGGGGTTTACCTCCTGCTCCCCGACGACCGCGCCGCGGTCGAAAACCTGATCCGCGACGGCAAGTGGACCGAGGCCCGCGCGGCGCTCGACCGGATCTCCCCGAGCCGGCGCGGCGCGGACCCGGTCGGATTTCAACGGCTGGACCTTCGCATCGCCCGGGCCACGCTCCCGCGGTCCGACGGGCCGGCCGCCGCCGCGTTTTGGCAACGGGCCGTGGAGATCTGGCGGCAGAATGGTTGTGCCGCGGAACTTTGGACCGAGATTTCGCCCGTCGTGGCGCTCCTGCCGGATGCCGCTGCCGCGTGGTCGGCCGTCGCAGCGTCCGCCGTGCGGCTCGATCCCGCCGACCGCCACGCGCTCCTCGACACCCTGCAGCGCGCCGCGCTCGCCCAGAACCGCCCCGCCCTCGCCGCGGAATTGTTCGCCCTGCGTTACCCCGCGGCCGAGCGCACAGCCGCGCAGACCGCGGAACTGGTGCGCCTGTGGACGCTCGCCTCCGCTCCCGATCGAGCCCTGGCGGCGCTCGGCGAATCGCCTCCCGCGGACCTGAGTTCCACCCGCATCGGTCTGCTCCGCCAGCTCAACCGCTCGGCCGACGCGCTCGAGTTGCGGCTCGCCGAACTCGGACCCATCGCCCCCGAACGCCTCGAGCAGGCCGCGGTCGCGGAACTCGTCGCATTGGCCGCGGAATCCGGCCGGCCCGCCGCCGCCGTCCCGGTGCTGGAGCGTTTCGTGCAGGCGCACCCCGCCGACGCCGCCGGCCTGCGCCTCCTGCGCGATACCCTCGTCGCCGCCAATCGGGCGCTCGACGCCCTTGCCCCCGCCCGGCAGGTCGCGGCGCAGACCCCGGCCGACGCCGCCGACCTCCGCGCCGTCGGCCGCATCGCGGAGTGGGCCGGCCTGCCCGCCGACGCCTTCGACGCCTGGCTTCGGCTCTCGCTCGCCACCGGCGATTTGCCCGCCGTCGACCGACTGATCGCCCTCAATCCGGGTCTCTACCGCGATACCGATCTGCTCCGCGCCCTCGAGCGCGTGGTGCCGGTCGCGGGCGCCCCGGACTACACCCTCCGCCTCGCCCGGCTCGAGGTCGTGTTGGGGCGCTACGCGGCCGCCGGCCGTTTTTTCGAGAGCTACCTCGCGGCGGTTCCCGGCGACCATGCGGTGATGGCCGAGTTCGGCCGCCTGCTCGCCGACCTAAACCGCTACGCCGATGCGGAGCGTTGGCTGCGCGCCGCCGCCGCCGCGCCGAACGCCGATCCCGCCCTTCCCCGCGCCCTCGCGGACTTGCTCATTTTCCAGGGCCGCCACCTCGAGGCGCTGGACGCCTTCGCCCGGCTCGTCGCCACCGCGCCCTCGACCGAGTCGATCGACGCCTACCTCCGCCTCGCCGAATCGCTCGGCCGCTACGAGGACATGACCCGCGCTCTCCGCGCGCGCCTCGCCCGCAACCAGGAACCCGAGGCCCGCGACTACCTCCTCCTCGCCTACGCCTACGAGGCCTCCGGCGACACGCCGCGCCGCCGCGCCGTCCTCGAAGAGGCGCTCCTCCGGCTTCCCGCCGCCGACGACATCCGGCTGGCGCTCGCCAACGCGCTTTCCGAGGAAAAGAACTTTGTCCGCGCCCAGGCCGTGCTCGCCCCCCATCGCCACCTCCGCGACGAGCCGGCCGCCACCTCGCTTTTTCTCGAGCTGATGCGGCTCAACAACGACACCGCCGCCGAGCGTCGGTTTCTGCAGGCGCCCTTGCCGCCCGCCACCGCCGACGACGAGACGGTCCGCGAACGGATCGCCGTCGCCCGCGAAGCCCTCCGCGACTACGCCGGGGCCGAGCGGCTCTGGCGCGGATTGCTGGCGGAACGCCCCGACGACCCCGACCGCGCCGCCGCGCTGGTGCGCGTGCTCTTGTTGCGCGGTCAATCCCGCGAAGCCCACGCCCTGCTCGCTCCGCTCCTGCTCCGGCCCACGCCGGCGATCCTCAAACTCGCCGCCGATATCGCCACCGCCGCCGGCCAGCACCGCGACGCCGAGCGTTACCAGCTCGCCTACCTCGCCGCTGTGCCGGCCGCCGCCTACAGCGACTGGAGCGCCCTCGGCGACATCCGGCTCTCGCGCGGCGACCGCACGGGCGCCAAGCGCGCCTACGCCGAGGCGCTTCGCCGCCTGCACGCCGGCCTCGGTTCCCCGGGAGGCGCCCAATGAACCCGCTGCGCCGCCTTGCCCGGGTCCTGGCCTTCGCCGCCGCCTTCGCCTTCGCCGCCTTTGCCCTCCGGGCCGCCGATCCCGCGCCGCTTCGCCCGGACGACGAGGTGATCGCCCGCGCCCCATCCCTCGGCATCGAGGAGCGCCGCCAACTGGTCTACCTCTACGCCCGCCTTGCCAAACCCAAGGTCGCCACCGCCATCGCCGACCTGATCCTCGCCGAGAATCCCCGCGACCGCCAGACACTGCTCGTGCTTGCCTCGATGCATGTCGAAGCGAGGGACGCCGCGGCCGTCCTGCGCGTCGCGCGGCGTTTTCTGGAATACTACCCGGGCGATCACCAGGGCCTCTACTTCCTCGGCGCCGGTTACTACCTCGCGTCCAACTACGCCGACGCCAACCGCGTGCTCCGCGATCTCAAGCGCGAGCAGTTCTCCGGTCGGCGCTACCCCTACGAGACCGACCTCGCCGCCTCCGCTTACGCCGCCGGCGACTGGCACCGCGCCATGCTCTCGTATCAGGAGTTGTTGCGGCACCATCGCCTCGGGGACGAGCTGCGCGACGAGGTGCGCCGCGTCCTCGACGGTCTTTACCGGGAACACCTGCCCCGCCTCGAGGCGTCCGCCTCCTCCACCCGTCTCGAGCAGGCGCGCCTCTGGCGCTACCATGCGGGCAACGCCCAGCACCTCAGCGACCGCCATTGGCTCGGCGTCGCGTTCGACCGTGACGCCGTCGAACTCGACGCCGTGCCCGGCCTGCGCGCCGCCACTGCGGACCGCGCCGAGGCTTCCGCCCGCCTCACGACCACCTACGACCGACGTTGGCGCACCGACGTCGAGGTGGGAGCCGGCCGCGAAGGCGTGCTCGCCTCCGCCCGTGTGACGGTGACTCTTGCCAAGGAGCGCAATGTGTCGGCCGAGATCGCGTGGAACGAGCGCGCCGTCGACAGCCTCGCCCTCGAAGCCCTCGACGGCCGCCAGGCCCGGGCCACGCTCGCCGTGGCCTGGCTCGTCGAATCCGACCTCGTGTTCTCCGCCCGCCTCGGCACGCGCGATCTCCGGCTGGCCTCCCGGCGCCTCGGCCGCGGCTCCGGCGCCGACTTCAATCTCGACCATACCCTCTGGCGCCAGGGGCCGCACGTGGTGATCGGCTACCGCAGCGCGGTGGCCCGCTTCACGCCGGTCGACCCCGGCGCGCTCGACGCCGCGGCCGCCGACCCCATCGCCGATCCCGCCGCCGACGCGCCCTCCCGGCGCGCTCTGCTCGCCGGGCTCGTCAACCGCCGCATCCACCGTCACGGCCTGGGCCTGCAGGTGGACGACACCCTCGCCGATGCCTGGCGTTACCGCCTCAATCTCGGCAGCGACTATGATTTCGAACTTGGCAGTCTGGGCTGGAACGCCGGACTCGCCCTCGTTTTTCTCCCGCGCAAGAGCATCGAACTCACCGTCGAGGCCGGCTACACCTCCAGCGCGGGCGCCAGCAATGCCGGGTCCGCCGCCTCATTGCTCAATCTCTACCTTCGCCTCTACCACTGATCCGCGCCATGCCCACACCCACCCTGTCCCGTCTCCTCCTGGCCTGCGCCCTCCTGCTCGGCGCCGGCTGCGCCACCGTCGTCCACCACGGCGGCAGCCCGACTTCGCTCATCCCGGTCGAACGCCTCCTGCTCCCGCCGTTTGTCAACGCCACCGACGACGACCACGCCGGACGCGCCCTCACCGAGATCACCGGCAGCGCCCTCGTGGAAGCCGGCATCCCGCTCTACCAGACCGAGGAAACACTGATCAAATCCGCCGCCGACAAGGCCCAGGGCGCGGACGGCCGCTACGCCGAGCTCGCCCGCGGCGCCGGCGCCTCGCACCTGCTCATCGGCACCGTCCACGAATACCGCTACAAGACCGACCTCGACGGCGACCCCGCCGTCGGCCTCACCCTGCGCCTCGTCGAAGTCGCCTCCGGCCGCACCGTCTGGCAGGGCACCGGCGGCAACGTCGGCTACGCCTTCGCGTCCGTCACCTCCGCGGCCAACAAGGCCGTCGTCACCCTCGTGCGCCAGCTCCCGGTCGCCGGCAACCGCCTCCGCGCCGGCCGCGAGGCCGCTCCCCGTTGAGTCCTCACGGGCAAGCACGCACATGACTTGGCGCGAATCGCTTCGCCCACGCCTCATCGCCGTCGACGCCGCCGTGCTCGGCGGCCTCGTCGTCGGCGCCAATTTTCTGTTCGACCGCGCCAACCTCGGTTGGACCGCGCTCAACCCGTCTCCCTACCTGCTCGTGCCGCTCCTGCTGGGCGGCCGCTACGGGTTCGCCGCCGGCCTTGCGTCCGGCGGCGCCACCACGCTCGTGGTCGGGCTGCTCCGGATCGTGTCCGCCGGCGGCGACCTGCGCTCGACCTTCGCCGCCGGTCCGTATCACGCCTTGGCCTTTCTCTTCGTCGGCGGCATCGCGGGCGAGCTCTTCGCCTGGTTCCGCCGCGAACGCGCCCAGGCCGAGGCCCAGCTGGAAAAGCTCCAGACCTCCGTCCGTCGCCTCGACGCGGACGTCCGCTACCTGCGCGGCGTGAAAGACGAGCTCGACCGCGTGGTCGCCACCCGCGACGGCGAGGCCAGTGCCCTCGACTCCGAACTGCGCCGGCTCTACGCCTGCCAGGCCGACGAACTGCCCCGCGAGATTCTCCAGTTTCTGAAACGCCAGGCCCGCATCGTCGACGCCGCCCTCTACACCGGCGCCGAGACCGGCGAGATCCGCCGCCTCGCTCTTGTCGGCCAGGACGCGTTTCTCCCGCCCACGCTGGAGATCGGTCGCCATGCCGTCGTCCAGCTCGCCGCCACGCGGCGCTCCCTCGTCGCGCTGCCCGAGCTGCTGCAGCGCAAGGAAGCCCCCGAGGGTGAACCCATTTTGCTCGCGGCCCCGCTCCGCAACGCGGACAACCGGCTGCACGCCCTGCTCGTCGTCACCGGCCTGCCGTTCGTCAACTTCACCCCCCAGGCGGTGAACCTGATCGCGATGATCTGCGACTGGTCCGGCGAGGTGCTCGATCTCGCGGAACATGCGTCCGGGCGCTACCGCATCGTCAACGGCCGCACCCCCCAGCGTCTCTTCAGCCGGGTCCATTTCCGCCACCTGCTCCAGCTTTCGCTGCAGGCGCACCGCAACCACCGCCTGCCGTCGTCGGTGGTCGTGTTTTCGCTGCCCGGCCGGAAGCCCGCCGATCAGGGTCGCTTCGAAAGCGTGCTGCTCGAGGCGGTCCGCGCGGGTGACTACGCCGCCGAGCTCGGCCACCCGGTGCCGCACGTCGCCGTCCTGCTGCCGCTCATCGGCGAGCGCGGCGCCAATATCTTCGTCGAGCGCTGCCGCCACTTCCTCCAGCAGGGGCCGCTCGCCGGGGAGACGCTCGCCGTCCGCCGCGTCGAACTGGGCCGGATCGACCGCGTCGACGACGTCTTCGCCGAACTCGACCGCCCGGAGGCGCCCGCGTCGTGAACCGCCGCGCCCGCGTCCTCATCGCCGTCGGCCTCGGGCTGCAGCTGCTCGCGGCCTGGCTCCTCCTCGGCCCGCTCTCGCCCTGGATTCCGGTCGGGCTCCATCTGGCCGGAGCCGGCCTCTGGGGCCGCGGGTATTCGCTGCTCCGCGAGCCGGTCCCGCCCCGCGCCTGGCTCCTGCCGGCGGGCTGCGCCGCCCTCTTCCCGCTGCTCGGACCGCTCGCCGCCCTCTTCATCGCCGCCCTCCAGCGCCGCCCGCCGGCGGATCAGAGCGCCTCGCGCTACGTGGTCTGGGACGACGAGTCCCGCTCCCGCTGGTCGGGCAGCACTCCCGCGGGCGCGTCCGGCCAATCGATCGTCGACATCCTCCAGAGCCCCCGCACGCAGCTCCGGCGCAATGCCGTCCTCGCCCTGCGCGACCTCGATCCCGCGATGGCGATTCCCCTCCTGCGCAAAGGCCTCCAGGACAGCGACGAGCAGGTGCGCATCTACGCGCAAAACATCCTGAGCACGATGCTCGAGGGCTTCGAGTCCGGCATCAAGGCCCTCGAACAGCGCCTCGCCTCGTCCCCCGACGGCGTGCCCCATGCCGTCCGTCTCGCGGAGCAGTATTTCGAGCTCGTCTACCTCGACATCGCCGGCGACGAGGAAACCGCGGCCCACTACCTCTCGCGCGCGCAGGCGCTGCTCACCCGTGCCGCCACCCTCGCGCCCGACAACCGCGAGATCGCGTTTCTCGGGCTGAAATACGCGTTGCGCGCCCGCGACGTGCCCGCCGCCCAGCGCTGGTTCGAGGCGCTCCGCACCGTCGGGTTCGACCTCCAAACCGTGCTCCCGTGGCAGATGGAACTGGTCTTTCTCCAGCGGGACTGGCGGCGCCTCGACGAGTTGTTCGTGTTCTTCCGGCGCGCGCGCATCCTGAATCCCCGCATCGCCGAGCTCATGACGTTCTGGACGGGCAAGAAAGGCACCGCGCCATGAACCCCGCCGCCGCCGCGGCGCCCGGCCCGCCGCCCGCCGATCCCGACCGGGTCGCCGACGTCTGCCTGTTGCTCGAAGGCACCTACCCCTACGTGCAGGGCGGCGTTTCGTCCTGGGTCCACCAGATTGTCACCGAACTCCCGGGCACCACCTTCGCGCTCTTCTTTCTCGGCAGCACCCGCGAGCAGACGAAAACGAGGCGCTACACGCCGCCGCCCAACGTCATCTCCCTCACCGAGGTTTTCCTTTTCGAGCCGCTGCCGCCGGAGGAACTCGAGCCGGCCGCCCTGTCGCCGGCCCAGCGCAACTCGCTCTACACCGCGCTCGGCGCGTTTTACGCCGCCGCCGATGCCGACGCCCGCAAGGCCGCCTTCTGGGCGGCCGTCGACGCCCTCGACCGGCATGCCGCCGCCGGCGGCCGCTTCACCTTCGGCAACCTCTCCCGCGACGAGGAAGCGTGGCGCATCCTCACCGCCACCTGCGAACGCCTCGCGCCCGACCAGTCGTTCATCGACTTCTTCTGGGCCGCGCGCTTTTTGCACCTGCCGGTCTGGACCGCCCTGCGGACGCGCCGCCTCATCCCCCGCGCGCGGCTCTACCACAGCGTCTCCACCGGCTACGCGGGCCTGCTCGGGGCCATCGCCGCCCGCCGCCACGGCGCACCGTATCTGATCACCGAGCACGGCATCTACACCAAGGAGCGCATCGCCGAGATCAGCCAGGCCTCGTGGATCTACGATCCCCCGAGCCGCTATTTCGACGTCGGCGAAGGCATGGGCGCCTTCAAGCAGCTCTGGATCGATCTCTTCGTTTTCCTCGGCGAGATCTCCTACGCCGGGGCGCAGCGCATCGTCTCGCTCTTCGAGGGCAACACCTACCTGCAGATCGAATTCGGCGCCGCCGCCGCGCGCCTCGAAGTCATCCCCAACGGCATCGATCCGACCAAATTCGACGCCGCGCTGGAGAAACGCCGGCAGCGCCTGGCCGCCGGCCCGGGCGCGGAGCTCGTCGTCGGTTTCATCGGCCGCGTCGTCCCGATCAAAGACGTGAAGACCCTCATCCGCGCCGCCCGCAGCATCGTCGCGCGGGAGCCGCGCGCCGTTTTCTGGATCATCGGGCCCACCGAGGAAGACCCCGACTATTTCGAGGAGTGCAGGCAGATGGTCACGCTGATGGGGCTGGAAAAGAAGGTGGTCTTCACCGGCCCCAAGAATGTCCGCGAGATCCTCTCCGACCTCGACGTCTGCCTGCTGACCTCCATCAGCGAGGGCCTTCCGCTCATTATCCTCGAGGCCTTTGCCGCCGGCGTGCCGTGCGTCGCCACCGATGTCGGCGCCTGCCGCGAGCTCATCTACGGCCGCACCCCGGAGGACAAGGCCATCGGCCGCGCGGGCCTGCTGACCAAGATCTGCTCCCCGCTCGACACCGCCGACGCCGTCCTCCGCGTCATCTCCTCCGTCGACCACCTGCTCGTGATGGGCCGCGCCGGCCGGACCCGCGCCGAGCGCCACTACCGCCAGTCGGAAATCATGGCCAAGTATCGCGCGTTCTACACCGATCACGCCTGGTCGCGGCCGGCTATCACCGCTACCCTCGCCCCGACCTGACATGGCCGGCATCGGATTCCAGCTCACCAAGCTCATGCAGGCCCGCACCTTCGCCGGCGGCCTGCGGGCCTACGGCAGCGCCGCCCTGATCGGGAGCGGCCCCTGGGTGCTGTCGATGGTCACCCTCGCGCTCCTCGGGCTCGTGCTTGTCCGCGCCGGCACGCCCGACACCGAGGTCTTTTTCGTCACCATCACCCACATCTTCGGCTTCTCGCTCGTCACCACCGGTCCGGTGCAGCTGCTGCTTTCGCGCTACACCGCGGACTGCGTTTTCGCGCGCCGGCCCGAGGGCGTCTTCCCGTCGCTGCTCGGCGGCATCGCGCTCGTGCTCCTGCTCAACGCCCTCTTCGGCTTCGTGTTCTTCTTCGGCTTCGTGCCGTTGCCGCCGCTGTTCCAGCTCGCCTCGGTCGGCGTGCTCATGACCGTATCCGCGATCTGGATCGGCTCGGTCTACCTCACCGCCGTCCGCGACTACAACGCCGTGCTGCGCTGCTTCGCCCTCGGCTATGCCGTCAGTTTCGCCGGCGCCTGGCTGCTGACCCGCTGGCTGGGTCTCGGCGGCACCATGCTCGGCTTTCTGCTGGGCCAGTTTGTGCTGCTGCTGGCCATGGTGTGGGTCGTCTTTCGCGAATACGGCAACGCGGAGCCCCCGAGCTTCGCCTGGGTCGGCTACATCCGCCGCCACCGCGACCTCGCCGTCTGCGGCGCGGTCTACAACCTCGGCATCTGGATCGACAAGCCGCTCCACTGGTGGCTCTCGCCCCACGCCCACCCGGTCGCCGGCGCGCTCCACGCCTCGCCGCTCTACGACCAGGCCGTCTTCCTCAGCTTTCTCTCCGTCGCGCCGGGCATGGCCGTGTTTCTCCTCACGCTCGAGACCACGTTCGCCGGCCACTACAGCGAGTTTTTCCGGCTCGTCGTCGAAAAGGGCACGTGGCGAGAGATCCGCCGCACCAAGGCCGACATGGTCGGGGCCCTGCGCGAAGGCCTCGGCCGGCTCTTCAAGTTCCAGGGCGCCGTGACCCTCGCCCTCATCGTCGGCGCCGACCGCCTGCTGCCCGGACTCGGACTCGGTGCCGTGCAGACCACGGTCTTCCAGGTCACGCTGCTCGGCGTCTGTCTGCTCGTCGTCTTTCTCGCGCTGCTCACCGTCCTGTTCTACCTCGACCGGATCCGCGACGCCCTGCTCGTTTGCAGCGTCTTCGCGGCCGTCAACGCCGTCGCCACGGGCGCGGGGCTGCTGGCCGGCGAGCGGTGGTATGGCACCGGCTTCACCCTCGCGGCGGCCGTCGGGGTCGTCGGCGCCGGTCTGCTCGCCGGTCGCGCCCTGCAACGCCTCGAATACGAAACCTTCACCGCCCAGCCCGTCTACCCGCGCTGATCCGCGCACCGCTTTTCCACCCGCGGCATCGGCCGCCATCCTCAACCCACAACCCACCACCCACCATGTGCGGCATCGTCGGCTACGTCGGCAAGCAACCGGCAGCTCCCTTCATCCTCGAAGGCCTCAAACGTCTCGAATACCGCGGCTACGACTCCACCGGCGTGGCAATTCTCGCCGACGGCGCGTTCCGCGTCGCGAAGAAGATCGGCCGCGTCGCGAACCTCGAAAAGGAAATCGGCCGGCAGCCGCTCGCCGGCACCTACGGCATCGGCCACACCCGCTGGGCCACCCATGGCGGCGTCACCGATGCCAACGCCCATCCCCATGTCAGCAGCGACGGCAAGATCGCTCTCATCCACAACGGCGTCATCGAGAACTACGCCGCCCTCAAGCAGGTCCTCCTCGGGCAGGGTTTCACCTTCAAGTCGGAGACCGATACCGAAGTCCTCTGCAACCTGATCGCCTACCACTACGACCGGCTGTCGGTTGCCGGCGACGAGAACCGCCTGCTCGCCGCCGTGCGCCAAGCCCTGCGGCACGCCGAGGGCACCTACGGCATCGTCGTCATGAGCGTCGATTTCCCCGGCGAGATGGTCGCCTCCCGCAAGGGTTCCCCGCTCATTCTCGGTCTCGGCGAAGGCGAAAACATCGTCGCCTCCGACGTCTCCGCCATCGTCGCCCGCACCCAGAGCGTGGTTTACCTCAAGGACGGCGAGATCGTCCACCTCACGGAAAAGAATTTCCGCATCACCACGCTCGACCAGGTCGCGGTCGCCCCCACGGTCGACAAGGTCACGTGGAAAATTACCGACGCCGAACTCGGCGACTACACGCACTTCATGGAGAAGGAGATCTTCGAGCAGCCCGTCGCGCTTGAAAACGCCATGCGCGGGCGCTTCTCCGAGGACGGTTCCACCGCCCAGTTCGGCGGCCTCAACATCACGCCGCATGAATTCCGCGGCATCGAACGTTTCATGTTCTGCGCCTGCGGCACCGCCCTCCACGCCTGCATGGTCACGGAGCACATGATCGAGCGCTTCGCCCGCATGCCGGTCGAGTGTGACTACGCCTCCGAATTCCGCTACCGCAACACCCCGCTCTACCGCAACACGCTCTTCTTCGTGATGAGCCAGTCCGGCGAGACGATCGATACCCTCGCCGCGCTGCGCGAGGCCAAGCGCAAGGGCTACCAGGTCCTCGCCATCAACAACGTGGTCGGTTCCACCATCGCCCGCGAAGCCGACGGCGGCATCTACCAGCACGTCGGCCCCGAGATCGGCGTCGCCTCCACCAAAGCCTTCACCTCGCAGCTCCTGATCGGCGCCATGCTCGCCCTCTACATCGGCCGCATGCGCGACCTCAGCTTCGGGGCCGGCGTGCGCTACGTCGCCGCCCTGAAGAGCGCGCCCGACCTCGTCCGCCAGACCCTCCTCCAGGCCCCGGCAATCCGCGCCATCGCGCGGAAATACGCCCATTACACCGACATGCTTTTCCTCGGTCGCCTGTCCCTCTTCCCCATCGCCCTCGAAGGTGCGCTCAAGCTCAAGGAAATCTCCTACATCCACGCCGAGGGTTATCCGGCCGCCGAGATGAAGCACGGCCCCATCGCCCTCATCAGCGAGAAGTGCCCGAGCGTCTTTCTCGTGCCCCAGGGCGAGATCGTGAACAAGATCGTCTCCTCCATGCAGGAGATCAAAGCCCGCAAGGGTCCGGTCATCGCGATCATCACCGAGGGCGTCGAGCTGCCCGCCGGCCTCGCCGACGATACCATCGTCGTGCCGGACTGCCACGAGGCCGTCCTGCCCATCGTCATGTCCGTGCCCGTCCAGCTGCTCAGCTACTACATCGCCGTCGCCCGCGGCTGCGACGTCGACAAGCCGCGCAATCTCGCGAAATCGGTCACCGTCGAATAGGCCGCGGCCGTCACTCTCCCGGCCCGGGACCGCGGGACTCGGCCGCCACCCGGGCCGCGGAAACCGGCTCCCGTCGCGCGTCTCCGGCCCGGCGCACAGCGCCCGCACACCGTCGCGGGCACAGCCGGAGTCATTCGCCTTGCGAGCCCCGCCGGCGGCTCGCATACACCCCCGTTTCGCCGATGCACATCCATCCGTCCCAGGACGCTTTCGTCTCCCTTGCTGACCAGGGCAACGTCATCCCCGTCTACACGGATCTCATGGCCGATTTCGAGACCCCGGTCTCGGCCTACGCCAAACTCAAGTCCGCCGGCCCCTCCTTCCTGCTCGAATCCGTCGAGGGCGGAGAAAATCTCTCCCGCTACAGCTTCATCGGTTGCCGCCCGCGGAAGATTTTCGCCTGCGGCCCCGCCACCACGGAAATCCGCGTTCCCGGCGCCGCCCCCCGGACCGTCCCCACGCCGGCCGATCCGCTCACGCTCATCGAGGCCGAGATGCGCGCCTTCAAGCCCGTCGCCATGCCCGGTCTGCCCCGCTTCACCGGCGGCGCCGTCGGGTTCATCGGCTACGAATACGTCACGCGCATCGAGCCGTCCGTTCCAGCCGCACCCAAGGACGAGCTCGGCCTGCCCCTGCTCTACTTCATGTTTTCGGATTCGCTGCTGATCTTCGATCGCGCGAAGCAAACCCTCCGGCTCTGCGTCAACGCCCACGTCGCCGCCGGCGAACCCGCCGCCGCCGCCTACGATCGCGCCGTCGCCGAGCTCCACGCGCTCTTCGCGCTCCTGCGCGAACCCCAATCCCTCGCGCCGGCCCCGCTCGGCGATGTCCCGAAACTCGCGATCCCGCCCGGCAACTTCACCGCGCCCGCCTTCGAGCAGGTCGTCGTCGACGGCAAGGAGTTCATCCGCTCCGGCGACATCATCCAGTTCGTTCCGTCGCAGCGCTTCACCCGCCCCTTCGCCAAGTCCCCGCTCGATCTCTACCGCGCGCTCCGCACGGTGAACCCGTCGCCCTACATGTTCATCCTGGAAACGGGCGACTTCTCCATCGTGGGCGCCTCGCCGGAGGTCCACGTGCGCCTGACCGACGGCCTCGTCGAGATCCGCCCCATCGCCGGGACCCGCCGCCGCGGCGCCACCCCCGCCGAGGACCTGGCGCTCGAAAAGGATCTGCTCGCCGACGAAAAGGAACGCGCCGAGCACCTCATGCTTGTCGACCTCGCCCGCAACGACATCGGCCGCGTCTGCCGCTACGGGTCCGTCAAGGTGCCGGAGATGATGGTGATCGAGCGCTATTCGCACGTGATGCACATCGTCTCGCAGGTCGAGGGCCGCATCGCCGCCGACAAGACCGCCTACGACCTCATGCGCGCGACCTTCCCCGCCGGCACCGTGTCCGGCGCGCCGAAGATCCGCGCGATGCAGATCATCGCCGCCCATGAGCCCACCCAGCGCGGCTTCTATGCCGGCGCGCTCGGCTACTTCGGCTACGACGGCAACAGCGACACCTGCATCATGCTGCGCACCGCGCTGCTGAAGGACGGACTCATCCACATCCAGGCCGGCGCCGGCGTCGTGGCCGACTCCGTGCCTGCGTCCGAATATCAGGAGACCGTCAGCAAATCCTCCGCGTTGCTGAAGGCGGTCGCGATGGCCGAGCAGTTCTGACGCCCCGTCGGCCGGCGCCGCACCCTGCCGCGCGGCTCATCGCGGCGCTTCGCCCTCCGCCGCCCGGTTGCGCACGTCGCCGCCCGTCGCTCCGCTGTTTCCGCCGCGCCCGCCCCGCCCGACCGGAGGCGGTGCCGGCGGCACCTCCGTCGGCAACGCGTCCTTGCAGAGTTCCAGCACCTCGATCGCGGTCAGACCGCTCTGCGCCGCGTTGTTGGTGCTCACCCGCGGCGCCTCGTCGAAGGCGTTCAACACCAGGGGACCCGCCACCCGCGTCGTCGGCCCCGGGCCGCCGTGGCCAAGCACCGCCGTGGCGCGCCGTGCGAACGCCGCGTTCTTGGTTTTCCAATACGCATAGGCCGCCAGCCGCGGCGTGCCCTGGCTTTGCGGCCCCTGCTCGCCGACATACCGCCCGTCGCTCCCTTCCGTTCCGGTCGTCTTGTCCTTGAGCAGCACCTCCGCCGGGGCGCTGCCGAGCCGGCAGTATTGCAGCCACATCGTCTGCCACGCCGGGTGGTCGATGAGTTCGTTGAGCTCAAAGATCACCTGCGCGCCGCCCTGGATCGTCGCCAGGTTGTAGCTGCCGACCTGGTCGGACACCTGGAAGAGTTTCCCCGTCGCCGGATCGAAGCCGAACACCAGATTGCGCCCGGACTTCAGCCAATAGGTCATGCCCGCCAGTGCATCCATGCCGGCGATGATCTTGTCGCGCCAGCGGGTGTCGCCGGTCCGCTCCCACTCCGTCATCCAATTGCTCACGTAGGCGAACCAGTCCGGGCCGGCCCGCACCCGCGCCGGGTATTTCTTCTCCGCCTCCGTGATGGGCTGCGCCAACCGCATCGGGTCCAACGTCAGCGATGTCTGGTCCGCGTTGGCCACCTCGCGCATCAGGTCGCCCGTGCGCTCGTCGGTGGTGAGGTAATAGTAGTAGCGTTTGAGTCCGGCCATGCTGATGCGGACTTCCTTCGCGCCGCAGCCCCAGTGGCGCACGTTGTGGCGCGAGCCGAGGCCGGCGAGCGGCCCGAGGTGATAGCAATCCACCTCGCTGGTGTGGCGCGTCATCGCTTCCGCCATGCGGAATACATCCGCCCGGCCCGTCCGGAGAAAACTCATCCACAGCCACATGTCGGTGCCGAGCTCCGTGTTGTCCCACGCCATGCCTCCCAGGTCGTAGTTCCAGACGTGCCGCTCGCGGTCGTAGCTGTGCATCACGTCGCCGAAGTCCCAGAAGCCATACCAGCGCTGCGCTTCGATCTGCTGCTTGTAGTATTCGAGCGTCGCCTCGAGCTGCTCCTCGACCGCCCGCTTGAAGGGCGTCGATTTGTCCGGCAGGCTCCAGATCCCGAGCGCCCGCACCGCATGCAGATACTCCGGCCGTGCGACCAGCAGCGGCGGCTGCTCCCCGATCCGCGCCTGCGCCGCCGTCTCCGTCCGGCTCGGCACCGCCGCGACGGGAAAGAGCGTCAGCTCGCTCGTCCGCCCGACCCCGAGCGGCGTGCTCATCCCCGGCTGCACGTCCTCGTAGACGGCGATCAGCCCGTGCGCCCGCGTATCGTAGTGCCGCATGTCCATCGCGTCCGCCTCGGGCGACCAGAGCCAGGTCCGCAGCGTGGCCTCTCCCGTCGTCGCTCCGGCCACCTCCAGCGAGGCCGGATGCGATTGCCAGAAATTCCGCAGGCTCAGGCCCAGCCCGCCGCTCGCGTCGCCGACAAACACGTGGCCCGAGGCCCGGCGCCCGGCGCCGCACGGGATCCAGGCGCTCTGCGCATTGGTGCGCTTCACGATGGAAAACCCGTCCGCATTGGGCTGCGTCAGCTTGAACGAATCCCACACCGCCCAGTCCGCCAACCAACCCCGGCTGCGTTCATTGAGCTCCGCCTTGTTCGGCAGCCGTTTCCCTTGCAATTGGTCGGGATAGACATTGCGGCCGTCCGGGCCCGGATAGACGACGACGGCGCCGCCCCGGCCGACCGCCGGCTGGATCGGCTCCGCCCACAGTCCGCCGTCCTCGCCGGAAAACCGCACGTGCCGGTTGTGCACTTCCTCGCGCAGCGGCACCCCGAATTCCAGGCCCAGGCCCCGGATGAAGTCCTTCTGCTCGTCGCCGTCGTAGATGACGGTGTGCACGAGTCGCACCGTCTCCCGCCCGGCATGAAAATAGAGCCGCACCACGAACGGCAGCCACTCCCGCGAACCCGCGACCGCCTTGTGCACGCCTTCCACCTTCAGCACCGCGCGCACGGGCCCGCTTTGCTCGACCGTCACCCGGTTGATTTTCCCGTCGAAGCGCTCGCGCCGCGGCACGTCGACCGCGCCGTCACCCGGACCGTGCTGCAGAATGCACACCAGCCGGCCGTGCCGCGCGACCTCCCGGCCGTCCACCGCGAGCGATTCGATCAGGTTCGATCCCCACAGCGTCACCCGCGCCCGCAGCCGGCCCGTGTCGACCTCCACCCCGGTCTCGCTCCGGCGCACCCGCAGGACGGATCCCGCCGCCTCCGGCACGCCGTCGACCGCGGTCAGCCGCAGCACGCCGGCCGCGTCCGGCCCGGCCACCGATGCGAAGCCCGACCACTTCACCGAGCCGTCCGGCCAATACGCGAGCGGCCAGGTCTGCAGCGGCAGCGCCGTCCCCTCCGGCGTCGTCAGCGCGAAGGCCTGGCCTTTCGGCACGACGCCCCGCGGCCAGGGCACACCCCAGCTCACGCCGGTCGGCGCGGCGGCGGGCGTGCCGCCCAGCCAGTTCAATTCCACCGGAGCAGGCGCGGCGGCCAACGCCGTGGTCGCCGTCAGGCAAAGGAGCGCCGCGAGGCGCGGGAGCAAGGTCGTCATGGGGTTGGGGCGTCGGACGGCGGGAAAGCCGGCGACGCGCGTTAGCGCACGCCGCGCCGGCGCGGACGCAAGCCCGACGCACGCGCGATCGACCGGTTTTCCAGCCGGATCCCGCGGACAGTCCGGGCACCGATTGGACTTCCCAGCCGGGCTTGGTTGACTGTCAGTGTCTGCGCGCACGCGACGAACGCCCCGGCTCTGTTCTTATGCCGGGCGTCGGCCCCAACCCCTCCCCTGCCCTGTCATGACCCTGCCTACCTCCCTGCCCCCCCGCCTCGCCCTGCTGGCCGCCCTCGCCCCCGCCCCGCTGCTCTTCGGCCAGGCCGCCCCGGCCGCCGCCCCCGTCGATCCCGCCGCGCTCGCCCGCTACGACCGCAACGCCAACGGCCGGCTCGATCCCGAGGAACTCGCCGCCAAGGCCGCGGACGACGCCCGCGCCTCCCGCGCCGCCACCGCCGCGGCGCCCGCCTCCGCCTCCTCCTCGGGCGCCGAGGTCGTCGCGCTGTCGCCCTTCGAGGTCACCGCCGGCACCGAAAAGGGCTACTTCGCCGCCAACACCCTCTCCGGCACCCGCATCAACACCAAGCTCGAGGACCTCGGCGCCTCCATCACCGTCGTCACCAAG